>Ga0208297_1000133_pt1 | contig 189573 bp, 179 predicted proteins | sample LMS_cellobiose_e_FD_187367 | JGI IMG/M metagenome (GOLD analysis project Ga0208297, IMG submission 187367) | Rumen-fistulated moose microbial communities from Alaska, USA - LMS_cellobiose_enrichment (SPAdes) (version 2) | ecosystem: Host-associated > Mammals > Digestive system > Stomach >... | reverse complement strand
GCCACCCTGATCGTGAACATCCCCGGCGGGCTGGAGGTCGGCAAGGAGTACACCGTTGCGGCCAGCGTCACCATCCGTGCCTACTACATGCGGGAGGGCATCTCCGCTGTGGCGGGCGGTCCCACCACCTTCAAGATGCCCGAGGGCGACAAGGTCGTCCTGGAGGCGTAAAAAAAGAAATCTTCCCCGGAGAAAGCCTCCGGGGAAGACCCAAAAGGCAAACCAAAAAGCAAGCTTTTTTCAATCAAAACGCATGAACAAAGTGACTATTTTGAAAGGAGCAACCACCATGAAGAAAATGAAATCCCTGCTGGCGGTTCTGCTGATCGCGTGCCTGGTGCTGGCCCTGTTCGCGGCCTGCGCCAAGACGGAGACTCCCGCCAAGACTGACACCCCCAGCACCAGCACCGACACTCCCGCAAAGACCGACGACACCAAGAAGGACGACGCCCCCGCCAAGACGGAGGAGCCTGAGAAGGAACCTGAGGTTCTTGAGGACCCCGCCGATGTGAACTTCTGGTTCTACTGCAACTCCCAGTGGAAGGACGAGGAAGACGTCACCGGCCCCGTCCTGGATGCCATCAACGAAATCCTTCTGGAAAAGTGCAATGCTCAGATTCATTGGACTCTGCTCCAGCCCGCGGATTACCGCGATAAGGTTGGCCTGGCCCTTGGCTCCGGCGAGGTCATCGACCTGCTGGCTACCATGCCCGTCGGCCGTATCACCAACTACTACAACCAGGGCATGCTGCAGGATATGACCGATCTGGTCAATGAGTACGCGCCCGAGGCCCTGGAGCTCACCAAAGACCTGGTTGGCGGCTACACCTTCAACGGCCGGCTGTATGGCATCCCCACCCTTCGCAATCTGCCCACCAGCAGCTACATCTACTACTACACCGAGGCTCTTGAGAAGGTCGGCATGGTGGAGAAGTTCCACCAGATGAAGTCCTTCGACGACTTCGCAGAGATTCTGGACGCACTGAAGGCTCTGATTCCCGAGGGCATGTATCCCATCGGCGCTGACTTCAACGGCCTGGGCGTTCCCAGTCTGCAGGATAGCAAGGCCTTTGCTGATTTGAAGAACTATGATTCCATTGGTGACACTACTGGCACCATCTTCATTGAGGACGGCGTGGTCAAGATGACCCAGGCGGATCCCCGCTATGAGAACACCATGAAGATGCTCCGTGACTGGTTTGACAAGGGCTATATCTGGCCCGACTCCCTCTACAATACCACCGACGCCAAGGACGATCTGATGAAGCAGAAGGTCCTGGCCGGTCAGATCAACGGCTCCGAGTACGGCGTTGAGGCCATCAAGGAAGGCCTGCTCCAGGCGGACCTGGAGGTCTTCCAGCTGACCAAGCCCATGATCGGCAGCACCACTCCCTCTACCTGGGGCGTCTCCATCCCCGTCAGTGCAGAGGAGCCCGAGGCAGCCTGCCGTGTCATCAACGAGATGTATGTGAATTCCGAGCTCATGAACCTGTTTGTCCACGGTATCGAGGGCCGGGACTACAACGTGGTGGATGGCCAGGCCCAGTATGTGGAGGAGCCTCACTACTCCAACGGTCACCATGTGGTCGGCAACGCGCTCATTACTTATCCCATCATCGGTCAGGGCGCCGACTTCTTTGAAGTCGTCAAGCAGTTGAACGCAGAGGCTGACAAGAGCAAGTACATGGGCCTTACCCTGGACACCAGCGATCTGCAGCTGGTCATCAGCCAGATCAGCGCTGTTCACGATCAGTACAAGCAGTCCATGCTGAGCGGCGGCTACACCGAGGAAGCCTATCATGAGTACGTCTCCAAGCTGGAGGCTGCCGGCTGGGCAGACTATGCAAAGGGCGTACAGGATCAGCTGGATGCTTTCGTGGCTTCGAGAAGCTAATTTGTTCCAACGGACGTATCTCCTTACGTCCTTTGATACAGTGCGATGGGGCCGCCCCAACAGGGGCGGCTTCGTTGCAGTTAAGGTTGATCTGAAACACACTTCCAAAACAGCAGAAAAGATAGAGATGGCACAAGCAGAAAGGAGAACCCTGATGAAACCCATTCCTGAAATCCGCGTTGTCAACGGGAAAAAGCAGCTCTTTGTGGATGGAAAGCGCTTCCACGCCCGTTCCGGTGAGCTGCACAACTCCAGCTCCTCCACAGTCGTCTACATGGAAAACAAAGTTTGGCCCTCTCTGCGCCCTTTGGGCTTGAACACCGTGGTGCTTCCCATCGCTTGGGAAACCATTGAGCCTGAAGAGGGCAAGTTTGATTTCACCATGGTGGATGCCCTCCTGGAGCAGGGCAAGCGCGAGGGCGTGCGCTTTGTGATCCTCTGGTTCGGTCTGTGGAAGAATGGCAATTCTTCCTACATTCCCGCCTGGGTCAAGGCCGATCCGGAGACCTATTTCCTGGTTCGTGACTGCTTCCAGAACCCCATTCTCACCGTCTCACCCCTGTGCCAGGCGGGCATTGAGGCCGACGCCAACGCCTTTGCCCATCTGATGGCACACATTGCCCAGGTGGACACGGAGCGGGTGGTCATCACCATGCAGGTGGAAAATGAGATGGGCATTCTGGGCTCCGAGCGGGACTTCGGCCCTGTGGCCGAGGCCGCCTTCCAGGCGCCCATGCCTGCCGATGCCGCTGCTTTCTACGGCAAGCAGTCCTGGTCCGACTTGGGAGAGGACGCCTGCGAGCAGTTCTCCGTCTGGTGCTACGCCAAGGCCATTGAGCGCATTATCCAGGCGGGCAAGGCGGAATATCCCATCCCCATGTACGTGAACGCCTGGCTGGAGCAGCATCCGGACCGTCCCGGCCTGTATCCCTCCGGCGGCCCCATTGCCAAGCAGATGGCTCCCTGGCGTGCCTTTGCTCCCAGTGTGGACTTCTTTGGCCCGGATATCTATGTGTCAAACTTCCGCGCCACGGCCGACGAGTACGCCTCCAATGGCAACCCCTTGTTCATCCCCGAGGTCCGCAACAGTGTGGACGCCATTCCCTTCTTCCTTTATGCGGTGGGCAAGCACGACGCCATCTGCTTCGCCCCCTTCGGCATCGACGATCTCTATGACGGCGATGTGAAGATGGATGAGGCCCTGCTGGAGAGCCTGAACATCGCCGCCTCCGCATTCAAGCCGGATCCTCGGACCTGGCGGATGCTTGCACAGGCCTACAAACAGATCGGCGGGATGCAGGACTTCCTGGACAAAGCGCAGGAAGAGGGCCGGGTCCACGCCTTCCTGGAGGAGAACGATCTGGGCTGCATGATCCATCTGAAGGACTGCGATGTGCGGGTTAATTACCGGGTCCACTCCGCCTACGGCGGCAACCGCCGCCTGCCGGACTCCGATCCCCGCGCCGGCGGCTTCATCGTTGAACTGGGCAAGCTGGAGTACCTGATTGTCGGAACGGACGCCTCCGTGGAGTTCCTGCCCAAGCTGGGCAGCAAGTTCAAGCTGGGCGCTGTCAGCCAGGAGGAGGGCATCTGGACCGACGAGTCCGGCTGGAAGACCAGCCGCATCCTCAATGGCGACGAGGGCGGTCACGGCATGGGCCGGATGAACCTGAACGCCTTTATCAGCCAGCGCAGGATCAAGCTCTACGCCTACTGATCCAAAAACGACAACCTGAAAGGAGAAACTCCCATGTCTGAACATCTGATCCACAATCCCATCATCCCCGGGAACTTCCCGGACCCCTCCATCTGCAGGGTGGGCGGCGACTTCTATCTGGCCTGCTCCAGCTTTGAGGATTACCCCGGCGTTCCCATCTTCCATTCCAGGGACCTGGCCAACTGGGAGCTTCTCTGCCACGCCATGACGCTTTCAAATGGCTTTGTGGTGGATACCACCCAGCAGGGCGGCGGCGTCATGGCTCCCACCATCCGCTACCACGACGGCACCTTCTATATCATCAACGCAAACTACTGCCACAAGGGCAACTACATCGTCACGGCAAAAGACCCCGCCGGCCCCTGGTCGGAGCCCCACTTCCTCCCGGATGTGCCTGAGATCGATGCCTCTCTCTTCTTTGACGACGACGGGAAGTGCTATGTCATCGGCACCGGCTACATCACCAATCCAGACGGCAAGCGGGAGCGGGGCATCTGGGCACAGGAGTTCGATATTGAGAACTTCCACGTCCTGGGTGAGCGGCACGAGATCTGGAACTGTGCCCTCCACGGCGGTGCGGACCCGGAGGCGCCCCACATCTACCACGTCGGTGAGTACTACTACCTGCTCATCGCCGAGGGCGGCACGGACTTTTATCACTCCGCCACCATCGCCCGGGCAAAGAACATCTTCGACTGGTACGAGGGCAACCCGGCCAATCCCATCCTGACCCATCGGCACATGGGCCGCAGCTATCCCATCACCAACATCGGCCACGCGGACTTCGTGGACCTGCCCGACGGTAGCTGGTACGCGGTCATGCTGGGCAGCCGCAGCTATGACGGCTATCGCCCCTTCGGCCGGGAGAGCTTCATCTGCCCCATGGTCTGGGAGCGCGGCTGGCCTGTGCTCTCTCCGGGCACCGGCAAGGTGGAGTTCACCTATCCTGCCCCGGAAAGCCTGCCCTGGACGCCCTTCCCCAAGGAGGATGCTCTGGACGACTTCGACGGCGAGACCCTGCGGGGACGCTGGATCTTCGCGGGCGCTCCTTATCAGGACTTCTGGCGGCTGGAGGACAGCGCCCTGCATCTGAAGTGCCTGCCCCGGTCTCTGGACCGGATGCCCGCCCCTGTAAAGAAGCTGGCCCAGGAACCCAAGGAGCCGGTCCGGGACGACTGCATCAGCCTGGTGATGCAGCACCAGACCCAGCTGAACTTCACCTTGACGACCAAGCTTCGTTTCACGCCCCGGGAGAAGGAGACCGCCGGCCTGTTCGTGGGAAGCTCTCTGCGCTCCCATTTGCGCATTGAGCTGTTCCAGTATGATGGCGTGCAGTACCTCTCCTGCCGCAGCTTCTCCGTCCGTTCCAGCTCCATGTGGTTCGACCGGCAGGTGCTTGCCAAAGTGACGCTGGACGAGTTGGCCAGGGTCCCCTGGGCAGGCGATGCGGTGGTGCTCCGGCTGATCTCCCAGGACCGGAAGTACAGCTTCCTCTATGGCCCGGACGAGGAGCACCTCACGCCGCTGTGCGAGGGGATTGTCCCAGACGGCTTCTTCGGCGGAATCCTCTTCGGCCTGTTTGCCTCTGCCAATGGTGGCCAGAGCGAGAACGAGGCTGCCTTCGACTGGTTTCGTGAGGAATGACGCATCATCAGCGAAAAGTTGACTGCACAGTCAGATTCTCCAAGACCAAAGGCAGAGGGTTCGATCCCATCTGCCCCAGCCAAAAAAATCAGAAGGACCTCACCGCTTCGGTGAGGTCCTTCGTTTCTATCATGATATTGCATTCCGAGGTGTTGGTGAGGTTCACCACATCCCCATGAGCGTTGTGCAGGTAGTACTGGGTCGTGCTGCTCTTCGTCTTGGAGATCAGATTGATGCCCCGGAGATACGTGGTGGTAGTGCTTGTTCCGACCTTTTCCCCCACCACATTGCCGCCGTCCAGATAGTAACTGGTGACAGTGGAACCAACAGCCTTGGCGGAGCGGATTCCATCGGCGTTGTAGGCATAGGCACAGTTCTGGCCGTTCACCGTCTGAGCAGTGAGTTGGTTGAAACGGTTATAGCTGTAGCTGGCAATGGAGGTAATTTCGGGGACCCCATGGAAGCAGATGCTTCCATGGGGAAAGGATGCCCGCCCGCAGGCGGGTATGCAAGCGAGCAACCGGTGCGCAGCACCGGCTCTTAGCGAGTCGTAGCGACCCCGGCGCTTATGAGCTAAGATGCTTGTATCTTAGCGAAACCCGCGCCGGGCAGAGCGACGTCCTGGGCCGCCGCAAGCGCTTGGTCAGAAGGTTCCCGCCCGTGTCGAGAGAAAAGTGTGGAACTCATTAAAGAACAAATCGAATGCGTCCTCTTCTGCGCGGCCTTCCAACAGAATTGTTCCCCAGTTGATTGCTGCAGTTGACGTGTATTTGTCAGCTATGAATTGTTGAAACTCCTTTTCAAAATGCAATCTATATTTCGTAAGATCATAAAACGCAAACTCATATCCAGAAACAAATTGAAACAAAAGAGTCAATGACTTTTTTCCAATGATCTGCGCAGGGCATTTTTGTATCGTTAATAGTGCGTCGTATAGTGTTTTCTCATTTTCACTGTTTCTTTCAGTATATTCAAACATAGAATTGCTCCTTTGAACTGTCACAAGAAAGTAATTAATTGATGTAGGAGAACTTGTTCAGACTGTTCATTGCGGAATCATTCCTTCCCACTTTTGGTAGAGGAAAAGAAGATCAGATTCTTCTTCAACACCTTTTAGTTTTTTTAATGCTTGGACTCGGACCATATGGACTGGCTCAAAAACAGTCGGAAAAGGGGGATGATAACTTGTATCTATGAATCCTTTTATAACCGGATGATTCTTAAAAACATGTTTATCCGATTTTTTTTCAATCACCAAGTTTAGCGAAGAATCTCGTGAAAGAAACATAGCAGTTACAAGCATTGCAATATCTCGAATTACATACTCAGTTTTTACATCAAACCGTTTTCGCCCAATAAAAGCCTCACCAAATGGATGCGCCTCTTCCAACTGCTTTTGATAGAGATCCTTTGGTTTATCCTCAATCACGGCATGTTTTAAAAACCAACCCCATACATCCACCAAAGCAGCGGGAGACTCCATGCAATTAATGACTGTCTTCTTCTCCTTGAAGCACTTACTCAGTAAATAACTTGCTCTGGTTGGGACACTCGATGCGAACCACTCCAAATATGCAGTTGCTTCTGTTTTGTTCCAATGCTCATAATCTATTTTTTTCGGTGGAAGAAGGATTTCATAATGCTCAAATCCTTGTCTCATTATTAACTCCCCTTTTTAGTGAAAGATTACATTAATCCCATGGAGAAGCAACTCTTCCAGAAGCGGCGCGCTAGGGCCACCTGCTCCAGTTTGAGAACTCAAATAGAAATGCCATTGTACTTCTGTAACTATACCAGACTCGAGTAAATATACATCTTTATCTATCTGCTGTTGGATAAATGGGGTTAAAGATTTATATCCATATTTTGCTTCAGCTATTATTCCTTCATCTACGTTGTAAGCGTCAACAATTCGCCTGCCGAGATGAGTATCAAATATCCGGTCCGCATAAGTCGTTACACTCCCGATAAGTTCTCTCAGTGATTCTTCTGCTTGTTGCCATGTTTCATAAATGATTGAACCAAGTGTGCCACTAGAACCTATTGTTGCTGTCGCACCGATTGCTGCAATTGCTTCTCCAACGCCCCAGCCTGCAAGACCTCCAATAAGTCCCCCAGCAGCAACACCAACTAGCACCCATTTACCATCAACATACCCAAGTTTATATTTAGAAACATGTGCTCCAGCGAACCCTCCAATTATTGCACCAGTAGCTGCACCAATGAGAATGCAAGCAATGATAATGCTTTCTGCTTGTGAGTCAATGTATACAATCGGATTTTCGATACAGTACACATAGAGATTCCCTGCCTGGGTAATTGCAGCGACCTGCGGGGCATAAGCATATCGGCTCAGGCCCAGAGCGTCCTTGTACTCACCAATCTGCTGGGGGTTGTCCCCATAGATCATATTGGAGGGATTCCAATGGGTGTCCGCCTGCGAGAATCTCCCCACCGCAGGATCATAGTATCTTGCCCGGAGATAGTATTCGTTGGTCTCGTTGTCCAGATATTCCCCGCAGTAGCGGAAGGGATTGGCATCGGAAGCAACCTGGTTCTTCTCATTGCCAAAGGCATCATAGGAGTATGCTTTCGTGCTGTTGCCGGAGGTGTTGGTGAGATTCACCACATCCCCATGAGCGTTGTGCAGGTAGTACTGGGTGGTACTGTTTTTTGTCTTGGAGATCAGGTTGAGGCCCCGGAGATACGTGGTGGTAGTGCTTGTTCCGACCTTTTCCCCCACCACGTTTCCGCCGTCCAGATAGTAACTGGTGACGGTAGAACCTACCGCCTTTGCTGTGCGAATCCCGTCTGCGTTGTAGGCATAAGCACAGTTCTGACCATTCACCGTCTGGGCAGTGAGTTGGTTGAAACGGTTATAGCTGTAGCTGGCAATGGAGGCAATTTCGGGGACCCCATGGAAGCGGATTCTTCCATGGGGGAAAGGAGCGACCACGGCGCTTATGAGCTAAGATACTTGTATCTTAGCGAAACCCGCGCCGGGCAGAGCAACGCCCTGGGGCCGCCACTCGCTCTTGGTCAGAAGGTTGCCATTGGCGTCATAGGTGTAGAGGGAACTCTGCGTCGTACCCCCGCCTACGTACTGGCTGGAGGTCAGCCGGTTATTGGCGTCGTAGGTGTAGCTGACGGTGTAGGTCTCGGTCCCCGTGACTGCCATGGAGCTGCGGTTGCCTGCGGAGTCAAAGGTATAAGCCACCGTGAGACCGCCCGCTTCACTCTCCTGGGTGAGTCGGCCCAGGCCGTCATAGGCATCCTACCATGTAGCAACTGAACTGTATTTATATGCATTTCGTCCTCGACGCTCAATTTGATTAATATGATCAAGAATCAGATTTGATTTGTCGTTAATGAAGACATATCCACTTTCGTCATCGACTGCTCCACTTGTTATAAAGTAAATCTTTGGACCCTCTTGCCGAATATAAATTATGGAGGGTTCTTTTCGATATCCTTCATAGGTTATGGTTTTTAGGAGATTTCCATCTCGATCAAGAAGCCTGATTCCTTCTTCTTCAAGAGTAGCCTTAAAAAAGCTATCATCCATAATCTCGTTATTAATCTTGGCACAAGATTGCACTAAAGCGGAATCATCTGACCTGTGATATCGAAAAAAGAATACAACCATAAGAATCATTGCTGCACAAGCTATCACAATGCCTCGTCTTTTCATGGCTTAAATCTCCCATAATGAATAAAATAATATGCTATCCATCTGTGGTTACGTGCGTAGAAATACTCTACACCTGCCCATCTTGCACGACGATCCCAATCTTCATCAAATCGGGGTGCTTCATTTGAAAATAATCTTGGAATGAAACTTCCTCCCTGAGCTAACACTCCACTAATTATTCCAGAAACAGATTTTGACTCCAGATAATATGCCCATGCATAATTCCCTGCCTCGTTTTTATTGTAAAGCTTGCCGTCAATATAGTATAGTACATCAATGAATACTCCTTTGTTCAAATATCCATCAATCAAATCGTCATAAGAAAGAGCACTATCTGCTGGATTAAATTTACTTATTACTTATTATAAGTATACGTCGTAATGTCGCCGTTGGCAAGGGTTTGTGTGTCACGGTTGCCGGACAGATCGTATGAGCGAATTCTACAGGTTTAACTGCTTTTTCTGCATTGACCTCCAAGTTGAATTTGGTAAAATATTCATGTTTTTTATCATCCAATTGGTTAGGAGTGTTTTTATGCCAAATCTCAGTGCCCGAAAGTCACCGCAGAGTGTGATCGACAAGGGCGACCTGACACAGGGAAACGTATTCAAGCAGCTGATTTCCTTCTCGCTGCCCGTTCTGGGTGCCAGCGTGTTTACACAGCTGTACAATGTGGTGGACTCCATTACCGTCGGCCAGTATGTGGGCTCCACGGCCCTTGCCGCTGTTGGCGCCAGCGCAGCCATCAATATGGTCTGCCACAGCCTTCTGACCGGCATCGGCATGGGCTCCGGCGTCCTGATCTCCCAGAACTTCGGCTCCAAGAGGATGGACGAGGTCAAGAAGAATGTCCGAAGCTCCTTCTGGTTTGCATTCCTCTTTGGCATTGCCATGATGATCCTGGGCCTTGTGATTGCGCGTCCCGTGCTGGAGCTGCTGAACACCCCGGACAACATTATTGAACAGGCGACCCTGTACCTGCGGATCGTGTTCCTTGGCCTGGAAGGCCAGATGTTCTACGCCATCGGCGGCATTGTGGTCCGGAGCTTCGGCGATTCCCGCTATCCCATGTTCGTCCAGATCGTCAGCGCCTTTGTGAATATTGCGCTGGACCTGCTCTTTGTGATTGCCTTCAACTGGGGCGTGGCCGGTGTTGCCATTGCGACTGCCATCGCCCAGTACGTCTCTGCCGTCATGGTTTATCGCCATATTGTGAAGGTCTATCAGATTCCTCTGATTGTCAAGGGCGAGAAGCTGATGGATGGGGATTCCATCCGGATCATTGTGCAGCTGGGCATCCCCATTGCGCTCAGCTCCCTGGTCACCAATGCCGGCACCCTGATCATTCAGCGCTACGGCAACTCCTTCGGATCTGACTTTGTCGCCGCAAATACGGTCATTACCCGTGTGGATATGTTTGCGCTCATGCCGATCATGGCAATTAGCCAGGCCATCACCACCTTTGTGGGCCAGAACATCGGCGCCGGGAAGCTGGACCGGGTGAAGGAGGGCGTCCGGGCAGGCACGATCCTGGTCGTGGGCTTCAGCGTCCTTGCCGGTCTTGTCATGGTGTTCTTCGGCAAGTACTTTGTCATCCTGTTCAACCGGGAGGAAGCGATCATTACCCTGGGCTCCGCCGGCCTTGCAATCATGGCCTTCAGCTACTGGTCCACCGGTCTGCAGCAGTCCTATTCCTCCATGCTCCGCGGCGCGGGCGATGTGAATATCCCCACCATCATCACCATCATTGGCATGGCGATCCGCATTCCCATGACTTATTTCATGGCCATCGTTCCCAATAACTTCAAGGGCATGTTCTATGCTGTCGTCATTGCGAACATCATCGCGGCGGTTGTCCTGCTGGTCTATTACAAGTTCGGCAACTGGCAGGAGAAGGGCATTGCAAAACGCCGGGAGACCGCGGAAAAGCGCAAGCGCGTCATTGAAGGAAAGCAGTAAACAGTCCCTGCGCCGATTCCATCGGCGCAGGATCCTTTTGCATGCATTCTTTGTCTGATTTGAGAGCTTGAAATGAAGAAACGACTTCTGTATCTGATTCTTGTGTTTCCTTGGCTGGATGCTGCTGCGGAAGAGCCGGAAAGTTCAGGGACAGAAAAGCCAGAATCGAAATCAGCGCACCGGGAAAGCCGCCTTATGCGGCTTTTCTTTTTTTGCGGAATATGGTATAATTCACCTATCTTTTTTGGAAAGAAGGGGACTGGATGAAGCAGCGGCTTGTGGAGATCTATGAAAACATGCGGCGGTATAATCCCGGCAGCTTTTGCAGGGAGCTGTATGGCCTGGATCCTGAGATTCTGTATGACGCGCTGGTGGTTGCGCCGGGCTGGAAGCCTACGAAGATCATCCGGGACGATTCTTTCAAAGTGACAGTTCTGGAAGAACACACGACCCTCTCCGGTTACCTTGTGGAGAAGGACGGCCTCAGAATCGCCTGGATCCATTCCGGAACAGGCGCCTGCAATCTGCTGGATCAGCTCAGCGTCTGCGTGGAGCTGCGGTTTAAGCGGCTGATCTTCGTGGGAGCGGTGGGGAGCCTGACAAAGTCTTTTTCGGTTGGCGATTTCTGCACCCCAACGGAATGCATCGAAGGCGTCATGGCAGGCGCATATCTTGCTGAAACGCTGGAGGCTCCGTTTCTCTATCAGAAGGTGTGTCCGGACCTGACCTATGTGGAGAAGATTCAGAACCTGGCCGCCGCGTCTGGTCATCCGCTTCACTCAGGGAAGGTGTTCTGCACCGACTCCATTTCCCTGGAATACTCCCATTTGGAGGAGATTCGTGCAACCGGCGCGGAACTGATCGAGATGGAAACCAGCACCTTCTATCGCCTGGCGGAGCTATTTGAGATTCCGGCGATCGCGCTGCTCATTGTCTCTGACAACTCCGCAACCGGGGACCCGCTGCTGGGACGTGACAACGCAGCATCCGGCTACCACGAGGCCAGATGCACCATCATTCCGGAGATGATCGTTCAGATTGCCAAAATGTGAGGAGGCGAAACCATGGATACTTCCTTTATCAAATCATACTATGACAGCTATGACGAGGAGGGCCGGCTGCTCTCTCAGCATGGACAGGTGGAGTTTCGGACCACCATGCGTTATCTCAGCCGCTATCTTGCGCCGGGGATGCGCATTCTGGAGGTGGGGGCCGGAACGGGGCGCTATAGTCTGGCCCTTGCCCATGCGGGATATGAGGTGGATGCGCTGGAACTGGTGGAGAGCAATCTGGAGAAGCTACGCGCCGGCATCGCGTCCACGGATCATATCACAGCCCGGCAGGGGAATGCCCTGGACCTGGGTTGCTACGCTGATGAGACCTTTGACATGACCCTGGTTCTGGGACCGATGTATCATCTCTACTCGGATGAGGACAAGCTGCAGGCTCTGCGGGAGGCTCTGCGGGTCACAAAGCCCGGCGGGACCATCTTCGTGGCCTACTGCATGAACGATCCCACGGTCATCCATTTCAGCTTCATCGGCGGCCATCTGCAGGAGTGCCTGGATAAACACATGCTCACCGAGGACTATCACTGCATCTCAAAGCCTCAGGACCTGTTTGAACTGGTACGCACGGAGGACATCGCCCGGCTGGACAGCCAGCTTCCTGTGGAACGGTTGGCCCTCATTGCCACAGACGGCGCCACCAACTACCTGCGTCCGCTCATTGATTCCATGGATGAAGCCACCTTCCAGCGCTGGCTGGATTATCATTTCCATATCTGCGAGCGTCAGGATCTGATCGGCGCCAGCCATCACACCCTGGACATCTTAAGAAAACCCACCCCTTGACGTGAAAGGAGTACGCATGCAGTACGAATCAGAACGCTATCAGGAAATTGTCGAGTCCTTAATCGACCGGCTTTGGGACTATTCAGAACTGGCTTTTGAGGAGCATCGGTCCGTCCAGGCTCTGACCGAGGCCTTGCGGGACCACGGCTATAAGACGGAGCTGGGTGTTGGAGGCCTTCCAACAGCGTTTCGGGCGGTGTACGGCCATGGAAAGCCTGTCATCGGCCTGCTGGCGGAATATGACGCCCTGGACGGCCTGAGCCAGGAGGCAAACTGCGTGGAGTATCGTCCCAGGCCGGAGACCACCCATGGACACGGCTGCGGTCATCATCTGCTGGGTTCTGGCATCGTCGGGGCTGCGCTGGTTCTGAAGGACTATCTGGACCAGAATCCGGGCGTGGGAACCGTGGCTGTCATCGGCTGCCCGGCGGAGGAGTCCGGCTGCGGCAAGACCTTTATGGCCCGCGCTGGCGTATTTGATGATCTGGATATTGCCCTGACCTGGCATCCCAGCAGCATGAATGCCGCCATGACGGGCAGCCTGCTCGCCAACTGCAAGGTGTTCTTCCGCTTCCATGGCGTCAGCGCCCATGCAGGCGCGGCGCCGGAGAAGGGCAGAAGCGCCCTGGACGCGGTGGAGCTCATGAATGTGGGCGTGAACTATCTGCGGGAGCACATGGCCATGACGGACCGGATCCACTACGCCGTGACCAACACCGGCGGGCGCTCGCCCAATGTGGTCCAGTCCGAGGCGGAGGTGGTCTATCTGATCCGCTCCAAGACCACCAAGAGCGTGCAGGAGCTCTATCGCCGGGTGGTGAACATCGCAAAAGGCGCCGCCCTGATGACAGAGACCCGCATGGAGCTGGAGTTTGACGGTGCTCTGAGCAACGTGGTGCCCAGCGACACCCTGGGACAGCTGATGTATGACAAGATGGTGCAGCTGGGAACGCCGGAGTATTCAGACGAGGAGCGGCAGTATATTGCCGCCTTCCGGCAGGTCATCGGGGATGAGGCCGCGAACCATGATCTGGGCATGCTTCCGGAGTTTGATTTGGAGGAACGGCAGGCGCTGTGCGAGGCGCACCCCATGGGAGACTTCGTGCTGCCCTTCCTGCCCAAGGACGTGGTGGAGACGGCCTCCTCTGATATGGGCGATGTGAGCCATATTGCGCCCCTGATCCAGCTGCAATGTGCCTGCTTCTGCCTTGGAACGCCGCCGCATTCCGTTTTGGAGGTGGCCCAGGGAAGATCCTCCTATGCGAAAAAAGGCGCGCTGTTCGCCGCTCAGGTCCTCTGCGATGCAGCCAAGGAGCTCTTTGAGAACCCGGACCTGGTCTCTCAGGCCCAGGAGGAGAACCGCCGCCGCATCGGCCCGGGGCCCTATGTCTGTCCCATCCCGGCGGAGGTGCTGCCCCGGCCATTCCGGAAATAGAATCGAGGCGCAAAATGAAGAAACGATTGACGATTTTGCTGATTGGTTTTCTGATCCTGTGCGGCTGCGCCGTGAGAAAGCCAGTCACCATCCAACTGGAGGAACCGGAATCCAGGGCCCATCCTGCTGCCGCTGCGCAGGAGGAGCATGTTCCGGCAGTGGCGGAAGAACCCATGGTGGAAGCAGAAGAGCCGGAAGCGGCGCCGGAACCGGAACCCCAGCAGCAGGAGGAGACTGCGCCGGGACAGGGCGAAGAGGGACCCGAAACCGTTCCGGCAGAAGACTCACAGACTGTGGAGCCTGTGCCGCTGGAGGTGGAGACAGGGCCGGAGGAGCCCGAGGACCGAAGCCTTCCCGCCGCTTCTGAGGAACAGGCGCAGGACTATGTGCTGAACACCAATACGAAGAAGTTCCATTATCCGGACTGCTCCAGCGTCAGCGACATGAAGCCGGAGAACCGGCAGGATGTCCATGAGGACCGGGAGAGCATCCTGGCCCGGGGATTTGTCCCCTGCAAGCGCTGTAAGCCGTAAAAATATGCAGCTTCCCTCTTGGAGAGGGAAGCTGCTTTTTCTGGGTCAATTATCGCGCTTTGCGGTTTGCAAGCCGCAGGAGCAGGGCAATGCCCCAGGTGGCAAGGATAATGACGGCAAAGATCAGGAGCGCCACGCCCATGCCCCAGTAGGTGAAGCTGTACCAGTCGTTGGTGTTGGGCCACTCGCCCCGGCCGTTGATGAGGATGTTCCCGAGATAGCCAAAGCCGTAGAGCAGCATGGGAACCGTTGCCAGAAGAGATTCGGAAAAACGCATGGGCCGGAAGGGAAGAAAGAAGGCGAACTCCGCCATGGCAGCCAGCGGGATCAACAGATGAAAGAGCAGGTTGGCACCCCGGAACATGCTGCCGTAGCCGTAGAGCGGTCCGAGAAAGACCATGACCACCAGGAAGGTGAGACCCACGGAGACAGCGCCTGAATACTTGAGCAGCTCGATCCAGCGGGGCGTCTTTCCCCGAAGAAGTCTGATGGCGTACAGGATCGCCGCAGTGCCAGCAAGCAGGTTGGAAAGAATGGTGAAGTACTTGAGGTTCGCAAACCCGGCGGCGGTCAGGACAAGGCCCCCTGCAGCGTGGAACACCATATAGAGCCAGGCACCCAGCACTGCCGCGGCAAGGATAAAGTTGAAGACGATGGATAAAACGCGTTTTTTCATGGAATTCTCCTTTGCTCCGGGAAAATGAAAAGAGGGCCGGCAGCCCTCTTTTGCTTACAACAGGTGGATGCCGGCCTCCTGGCAGGCGCGCTCCATCTCCTCTGGCCACACGGAGGCCTGAACCTCACCGATGTGGGCCTTGCGGAGGAAGAACATACACATGCGGCTCTGACCAATGCCGCCGCCGATGGTGTAGGGGAGACGGCCCTCCAACAGAGCCTTCTGGAAGGGAAGCTCCGCACGCTCCGAGCAGCCGGCTATTTCCAGCTGGCGAAGCAGCGCCTGCTCATCCACACGGATCCCCATGCTGGAGAGCTCAAAGGAACGGTCCAGCACCGGGAAATAGACCAGGATATCCCCGTTGAGGCTCCAGTCGTCATAGTCCGGGGCGCGGCCGTCATGCCGCTGGCCGCTGCGCAGTGCGCCGCCGATCTGCTCCAGGAACACTGCCCCGTGCTCCCGGACGATGGCGTCCTCCCGCTCCTTGGGGCTCAGGTTCGGATAGCGGTCCTCCAGCTCCTGGGTGGTGATGAAGACGATCTCCTCCGGCAGAAACTCATGGGCAAAGTTGTATTCCCGGGCGATGTAGTATTCCGTATGGCGCAGAGCGGCATAGGCCAGTCGGACGATGGAACGGAGGGTGGCCTCATTCCGGTCCTCCTTGCGGATGACCCGTTCCCAGTCCCACTGGTCCACGAAGACGGAGTGTAGGTTGTCCAGATCCTCGTCCCGGCGAATGGCGTTCATATCGGTATAGAGACCCTCGCCCACATGGAAGCCGTAGCGGCCCAGGGCGTAGCGCTTCCACTTTGCAAGAGAGTGGACGATCTCATAGTCCTCAGCCATGTCTTTGATGTCAAAGCCAACAGGGCGCTCCACCCCGTTCAGGTTGTCGTTCAGACCGGTGGCTCTGCCGACAAACAGCGGCGCGGAGACACGGGTCAGATTCAGCTCGATGGCCAGGTCCCGCTCAAAGAAGTCCTTCACCTTCTTGATGGCATGCTCCGTCTCCCGAAGATCCAGGGGGGAGGAGTAATTTGCAGGAATCTTGAGTTCATACATGGAACTGCGCCTCTTTTCGTCTGAATTCAAAGTAGGTTATACCACAAAACAGAGAGGTTTTGCAAGTGGTTTCTGCAAGTTTTTCACCCGGTAATTCATCTTCCAAAATCTTCTTGGGTGGATCCAGGTATTCCTGGGAAAGCTATGCAGGAAGGGAGCGATGAAATGAAACGAGGAATCCTTTTTCTTGCCCTGGCAGCGATGCTGCTTTCAGGACCGGCCAGAGCCGCCATGCTGCCCGACGGCAGCCCCATGGACCGATTTGCCAACCTGACAGAAGTGGAGCGGGAGCAGATCTACGCCCTGTCCGACCGCTTCTGTGAAGCCGCCTGCAGCCTTCTGGAGAAATATGCGGAGTTGGGTGTTCTGGGGTCTGAGACTGCGGGAAAGATTTGCCGAGATCTGCGGGAGCATCTGAAGCTGGCGCAGCAGGATCAGCAGCCCTTTGGCCTGGAGGAGACGCAAAGCGGACCGCGGCTGGGCGTTCAGAGCCCCAACAGTTCTCTGGCAGCCTGCTGATTCTCCAGGGCAAGAGCCCGAAGATTCTGAGGATCCGGACGATCTTGGCTGGAAAGGGCGGCCTGGAGCAGGTCCGTCAAGCCCTGCGCGCTGACCTGGGCAAGATCCAGGTAGTGGTGCTCGCCCAGATAATCCAGATAGGAGCGGACCTTTGGATCATAGACTACGCCGACAGTGGGAACGTTCTGCGCTGTCGCAAAGATCAGCGCGTGCAGACGCATGGAGACCACCGCCCGGGCCCGTGCAATGACGCCCACCGTCAGCGCCCCGCTGGGAGGAACAGGGAGCATGGCACAGGGGCAGGAGAGCAGCTTAGCCACCTTTTCGGCAGCCGGCGCATCCCGCTCCGGCTCCAAATGGAAAAACAGCGGCGTGAGGCCCTGCTGCCAGGCCGCCTCGGCACAGGCGGCAAAATCCTGAAGATGGTCCTCAAAGCCTGTCCAGGGACGGAGGGAGAACAGGCAATACGCCCCCTTGGGATCCAGACCCTGGGAGAGCAGAAAGCTGTCCACCTGGGCGTCCTGGGCAGGCTGGAGCAGCAGGGCGGGATCTGCTGTAACCCGGATCTCCGGACCGGAGACGCCCATGCGCTGCAGCTCCTCCCGGGAGCTGTCCTCCCGCAGGGTGACCAGATCCACATAGCGGCTGATGATCCGCGCTGCCCTGGCCCGATTGGCGGGCCGGGAGACGGGACCGATGCCGCAGCCGTACATCAGCACTTGGTTGCCCGTCTTCTTGGCGCAGTAGATGTTGAACAGGTAATAGAGCAGGGAGCGGGAGCTGGTGGCGTCCTGAATCAGGCTGCCGCCCCCGGAAAGATAGAGCCGGGTCCTGCGCATGCGGCGCAGGAACGCGAAGAAGTTAAAGGTCTGCACCGCGTCGATGCGATAGCGCTGACGGGTGCTGATGGGCTTCCGGGAGAGGACGCACAGGGGCAGATCCGGATCCAGAGCCTGCATCTGAGCCACAATGGTCTCCAGGATGGCGTCGTCGCCGGCGTTGTCCTTACCGTATGCGCCGCAGATCATGACGCCGTCACGCGCGCCTGCGTTTCTGGCCTGACGGCGGAGAATGGTGCGGTAGATCTCCTTTTGTTTTTCCACAGTGGCCTGAACCGAGAAGAAATCCCGGACCCGCTCATAGAGCGCCTGGGCATAGCGCTCCCGGATCTCGGAAGAGCGGGCCAGACTGGTCAAGGCCTCTGCCAGAGCGTCCACATCCTGGGCTGGGAACAGAAGCCCGTTCACGCCGTGGGAAATCAGGGCAGGAATGCCGCCGACCCGGGAGGCGATGGTGGCGCAGTGGTGCACCGCGCCTTCGGTCAGCGCGTAGGGGAAGGTTTCGGAGAGTGAGGTCAGCAGGTTGCAGTCGATGGCGGAATAGAAGCTGTCCGTGTCTGCTACCCATCCGGCAAAGCAGACGCTGCCCTCCGGGCAAAGCTCTGACGCGAGGGCGCGGAGCTCCGGTCCCTGCTCTCCATCACCGGCGATGATGAGCCGGGCATTCGGACAAGCTGCAACGGTCTTTGCAAACGCGCGAATCAGGGTCCCCATGTCCTTCACAGGATTCAGGCGTGCGGCGATGCCGAAGACCGGATCCTCCGGTCCTGCCTTCACGCCCAAAGAGGAGAGAAAGGCAGCCCGGTCCAGCGTGGGCGTCTTGGGCGGGAAGGGAACGCCGTTGTAGATGGCAAAGATCCGCTGGGCAGGGAAGCGGCGCGCAATGAGCAGCTCCGCCATTGCGTCGGAAACGCCTACATAGTAGTCCAGCTTCCGCAGGGAGAGGGTGTTCAGGGTGCCGTAGGTCAGCCGGCCCAGAGGCCGTCCCAGATAGTCCAGCCGGTAGTCTGAGTGGACGGTGGTCACCACGGGAACCCCGGCTGCGCCGCGAAGCAGCGCGCCCATGAGGTTTGCCCGGGAGCCGTGACAGTGGATAATCTCAAATCCGCCCTCCCGGATCAGCCGGAGCAGGGCTTTGCGTACCTTGGGCAGATTGTGTCCCGGCAGGACCTGGGTGGGAATTCCCAGCTCTCTTGCCTCCTGGGCAAAGGGTCCCTCTGTAAAGCAGACCAGCTGCACGGTTTCGCTCTCCAGCAGCCCCTGGAGCAGGGACAGTACATGGGTCTTGGCGCCGCCCACATCTCCGCCGGAGATCATATGCAGAATTTTCATGAAGGCCGCACATCCTTCCTTGTCTTATTTGCCTCTTGTGCCCGGCAGGAAAATCGGGTACAATGCACTTAGCGTTTTCCTGTATTCTACATGATAATTGAAACGCGGTCAATTTCCATTTGGAGAAAAGATATTCTGGAGGAAGAAACAATGAAGGTTTTGGACGAAAAGGGACGGCTGTTTGGCAAGCTCAATCTTGTGGACCTGCTGATCCTTCTGCTCCTGGTGCTGCTTGTGGTGGCGGTGGTGTGGAAGGTGTCCGGTTCCCGGGCCCCCGGGGACGTGGCCACCCAGGACGACCTGATCCGTGCCGATCAGGTGGTGAGCGTGCGGTTTGATGTGCTGGTTTCCGGCGCAAGCAGCGAGTACATGGAGGCCTTTGAGCGCTATGCGGTGGGCTCCTCCATTGTCCGGGACAACAACCTGGTGGATGGCAAGATCACGGACATGCGCGCAAAGCCCTGCACCAGCGTGCTCTCTCCCGCCGGCGATGTGCTCTCTGTCAGCGGCACAGACCGCTATGATGTGGTGTTTACCGTGGAGTACACGGGCAAGATGAACACCAACTGCCTCATGGAGGGCAGACAGCCCCTGCGCGTCGGTGCGGACTATCTGCTTCGCACCCTGTTCCTGGAGGTCAACGGACATATCACGGATGTGGAGATCCTGGACAAATGACAAACGCCTTTCAAAACAGCCTGCTGGGCAGGCTCTTTGCCTGGCTCGCGCGAATCTGGCCTGACAGTCTTGCTTGCCGGATCGGCATGGCCTGGGGCCGATGCGTGGAGGGAAGCGTTCTGCTTCGTCCCCTGCGCCGCTTCTTTGAGCGGGGCGCGGAGCGAAGCGAGGGGAGTTTCCTTGCAAGGCTTGTTACGGTCTGGAACCGATTCCTGGGCAGCAGAACGCGGCTTCGGGCGGCGGTTCATGAGAGCCTTCTGGGCTGTCTCTGGGGCGTGGTTCAGCGCTGCCTGACCGGAAGCCGCCTGGTGGGATGGTTTTTCCGGGGCGGCGTGACCGGCCTGTTTCTCTGGGCCCTTGCGCTGTATGTGCCCTTGGACTGGATCCTGCGGGATGTGGTTCATATTCCGGTTCTTGGGAGCGTCTGGGATGAGTTGCTGCTGCTGGCCTCCATCGCCTGGATCTTCTGGATGAAGGTCGACCAAAAGACAGAGCTGGAAGCGCGCATTACGCCGCTCCATGCTCCAGTGCTGGGTTTTGTGATACTGGCAGTGGCGGAGATGTTCTTCGTCAGCCCCTATCGTTCCATTGCCCTGTCCGGCCTCCGGGCAACGGTGCAGTACATGCTCTGGTTTTTCGTGATTGTGAGCCTGCTGCGGGATGAGCGGGACTTCTTCAAGGTCTATCTGACCATCACCCTGGTGGGCGCCATTATTGCCCTCCACGGCGTGTACCAGTATATCGTGGCGGTGCCCATTCCCACGGAGTGGATGTCCTCCTCGGAGGAGCGGGTCCGCACCCGGGTGTTCTCCATCTTCGGCTCGCCGAACATCATGGGAGACTATATGGTGCTCATGGCCGCCATGGCTGCCGGACTGTTCTTCTATTGCAGAAAGGCCTGGCAGAAGCTTCTGGCTGCTGCCGTCACCGGAACCATGTGCCTTGCCTGCCTGTTTACCATGTCCCGGGGCGCCTGGATAGCACTGGTGGTGGCGGTGCTGGTATTCGTTGCCATCACGGACAAGCGGCTTCTGGCCGCCATGCTGGTTCTGGGCGTGTGCGCCATGTTCCTGCCCTTCGTCTGGAGCCGCATGAGCTATCTGTTCTCCGACAATTTCTGGTATCTGTCCACCAACGGCGGCCGGATCAGCCGCTGGCAGCTGGGCCTGAGCTATCTTTACCGGACCAATCCGGTCTTCGGCATGGGACTTGGCATGTACGGCGGCGCAGTCGCCATGCAGACCCAGCGCCTGCACTGGGCCTTCTACACCTATGTGGACAACTACTATCTCAAGCTTTTCGTGGAGATGGGCTGGGTGGGCCTTGTTGGCTTTGTGCTGCTGCTTTTGAGCCTTTTGCTGGTGGGCGGCCGGGTCTGCCGCCGCTGCCGGACGGACAAGCAGGGCAGAGCCCTGATGGCCGGCCTGTACGCGGGCCTTGCGGGCGTGATGGTCCATCTGTTCATTGAGAACATCTTCGAAGAGCCCTATATGATGGCCCTGTATTGGTGCCTGGCAGGCCTGATGGTCTGGTATGGCTTTCTGCGGGGCAGAAACAGAAAAGAAGCATGACAAAAGGCCCTTCTCGGGCCTTTTTGCCTTTCCTAGGAGGTGAGAAATCGTGAGACGCTGTCTGGTGCTGCTTGCTTTGTGCCTGACGCTGGCAGCCTGTGCAAAGCCAAAGCAGGAGTCGCCGTCAATTCAGTTCGAGGAGCCTCCCGCGCAGAGCGCGCAGGAGCAGCCTGTCCAGTCTGCGCCGGAGGAGGAACCTGCGCCGGAGGAGCCGGAACCGGAGCGGCACCCGGTGACGGAACGTTCGGAGGAGCCGCTGTTTCTCCTTTCAGAGCTGACTTACGATACTGTACCTGTGCTGTATCCCGGCCCTGAGGACACGCTGCTCATCGAAACCAGAGCGGGAACGCAGATGCATCTGCAGGTCTACGATCCTGCTGACAGCGCGCTTCTGGCAGAGGGAGATTTCCCCGGGGATCTGCATGTGCTGGGGACGTTGTTTTCCGACGGAAGCTTTGCGCTCACGAATTCCACGCAGACCCGGTTTGCCATTTATGACAAGAAGCTCCAGCTTCTGGACAGCCTTCGCCTGGAACCGGGCAGCGTCCTGTCCCACGACCGGGAGAGCTGTTTCCTTGCCCGGGATGGGAAGCTGCTCTGCAGGCGCCTTGACAGCGGTGAGGAGCAGGTTGTGGGCATCAGCTATGGACTTCCGGCCCGCAGCGTTCTGTCCATCCATCCCCGGGAGAACCTTCTGACCCTGTGCCTGGACACGGACCCTTATCGGACCGCCACAGCCTTTGCCCTGCTGGATCTGGACAAGAAAGCCCTTCGCTATCTGGATACCCGTTGGAGCACCATGATGCCGACCCGGGAGGCAGTGAGCTTCCGATACGCCGGGAATGATCTGGATCAGCTGATCTGCCCGTTGGAGTCCTGGGGCTGGGACGCAGCGCAGGTGCTGAATCTGCCCCACGAGGAAATGGACGCGATCTACCCGGTGGCAGACAGCTGTGAGTTTATCCGGATCAGGGAGGAGCAGGGCACAAAGCGCCTGGAGATTTTGCGCCTTGGCCTGTACTTATTCCAGGCGGATCTGAGCGGGTTTGATGAGGAAATTCTCTGGAATCAGGGTCTGCGCTGCGCAGGTCTGGATTGCGATTTCTTCTCCTGCGGTCAGGAGGATGGAACCTGGACTGTTGCCTGCCTGAACACGGCAAAGCTGGACTTTTCGGCGGAGGATGCTGTGATCGGGTATGCGGATCTTGTGGAGCGCGGCCCTATTGCCCGCTACGTTTCTGCCCAGGAGCCGGAGCCCTATTCCGGGGAAATGGCCGCACTTCGGGCGCACGCAGACGAGATTGAGGCTCGCTACGGCGTAAGCCTGGTGTTCTCCGGCGCCTGCCGGGAGGCATTCAGCCAAGAAGTCTTTGCTTTCACCACCACGGACAGCCTGGATCCCGCGCGGGAGCAGAGTCTTCTTCGCCAGGCGCTGGATGGCATTGAGCGGGTGCTCTCCCGCTACCCGGAGGACTTTTTCTGTCAGTTCCGGAACGAAAGCCGGGGCTTCTTTGGCCTGCGGATCCAGCTTCTGGGCTCCATCGACTCCGGCTACTCGGTGGTGGGCTTTGAGTACTTCCAGGACGGCTATTTCAATGTGGCTTACGATGTGACCGATCCTCAGGATCTGCAGACCACCCTGCACCACGAGCTCTGGCATGCCACAGAGGAGAAAATCGAACTCATGGACGGCGCGCCGGTGGACGCGCAGACTTGGAACAGCCTCAATCCGGAGGACTTCGACTATCTGCATCAGTATGAGGACTATGCTGCCACGGATTCTTCCTGGGTTTACTCCGGTTATTATGCCCAGAAGGACACCTATTTCATCGATCTCTATTCCAAAACCTATCCCAAGGAGGACCGGGCGAGGATCATGGAGTATGCCATGGCCCATCCGGATCTGATGCGCCTGATGCTGGTCTCGCCGGCCATCCGGGGAAAGCTCCGGCTGGAGGCCGAGCATATCCGGCAGCATTTTGATACAGATGCCTGGCCGGAAACCTGCCTCTGGGAGGAGCTGCTGGAAGAATAAAGAAACAAGCGCCGCACGGTTGTGCGGCGCTTGGCCTTTTTTGAAGGGCAGGAGAGAAGCCTCATGACTCCGCTTCCTGCTCGATCAGAACCTTCCGCTTCTTCCAGCGGCGGCTTAGATAGTAGATGAGGGAGGGAATGCCGGTTCCGGCGGCAGCAGCGGCATAGCCGATCACGAAGCCGAAGAAGCCCATCTTCAGGAAGGTCCCGAAGAAGTAGGCCAGGAAGATGCGCAGGAACACGCCGTCAAAGATGCCCATGGCCATCTCCAGCGCGGCATTGCCCACGCCCTGGACCACGCCGCGATAGCTGGTCATCAGGATGTTGAAGGGATAGGCGCAGACCAGACCGGTCATGACTGTGGCAGCAAGCGCCAGAGTTGTCTCGTCTTTCGTAAAGAGGCGGAACACCTGTCTGGGGAAGAGCAGATAGATGATGCCGAAGGTGATAAATACCGCGGCGTTGATGCAGAGGGCAACGCGGGTGGTTTTCTCGATGCGGTCAAACTTGCCCGCGCCGAAGTTTTGCCCCACCATGACGCCCACTGCGGAGCCGGTGGCATTGCAGAAGATGCCGGGCATACCGTCGATGCGCTGACCCACGGCGAAGGCGGCGGCAGGATCCACGCCGAACTTGTTGATGTTGGCGCTGACCACCATGAAGGAGAACTGGATGGCCGCCATGGTGATGGAGCCGGGAATGCCCAGTTTCAGGATCGGAATCAGGCGGGATTTGAGGATTCGGAAGCTCTTCAGCTTGAAGTCAAAGCCAAGCGCATCCCGTTTCCGATAGAGGTAGCAGACACTGGCAGCAAAGCTGACGCCCTGGGACAGAGAGGTGGCAATGGAGGCGCCTGCCGCGCCCCAGTGGAACACGACCACAAAGAGCAGGTCCAGGATCAGATTCGTCACCGAGGAGATGGCAATGAAGATCAGCGGGCGTGTGGAATCGCCGATTCCCCGGAAGATGGAGGAAACGATGTTGTAGCCGTACATGAAAACAAAGCCCAGGCAGCTGTAGAACAGATACTGGCTGGCCCCGGGGAAGGCTTCTTCCGGCGTATTGATGAGCCCCAGAAAGAACTTTCCGAAGAGCAGTCCCACCACAGTGGAGACAACGGCCATCAGGGCGACCACGCTGAACGCGGTGCCCATGAGTTCACTCACGGCTTTCTTGTTCTGCGCGCCGTAGGCCTGGGAGATGAGAACAGCGGTGGCGTTGGTAAAGCCAATGCTGAGCATCAGAATGAAATGGGCGATGTGGCTGCCCAGACTGACGGATGCCAGACCCACAGATCCCAGCACCTGTCCAACGATTACCATGTCCACCATGCTGTAAACCTGCTGCAGCGCAGTGGAGAGCATGACGGGCAGGGCGTACTGGATCATTTTTTTGGTGACACTGCCCTGGGTCAGATCCAGACCCACAGCGGAACGATTCATGCGGATTCCTCCTTTTTCGTATACGATCTAATGCTATCACGGAACCCGCGGAATGACAATGCAGAAAGCACGGATAAAACATGGAGAAAACAAAGATGAATGTGTTCTGCTTGCCTGCTCCCTGAAAAACTGTTTTGTCTGAAAAAACAGATATCTTTTGGAAGAATTTCTGCTTGATTTCATGAAATTGCATGTAAAACGAAAAGGATTTTGAATATAATCAGGAAAATATGGAAAGGGCGATCTGCGTTTTCTGCATGTTTTTGATGCGTTTTCTCTATTGGTGATCTTCCTGCAAAGTGGTATAATTTCAATCATAAGAAAAATATTGCGTCGTCCGCGCATTGCGCGGGAAGAGAGGAAAGAGATGGGCTTTACTGCAAGCTGGGGGAGCGAGTATTGTCGCGCGATTCCAGAGAATCGGCACAATTGGACGGAAGTGGTCTACTTCAAGCAGGGCAAGGGAGCCTTCTGCATTGCGGGAACCGTCTATCCGGTCCGGGAGGGAGATGTGGTCTACATTCCGGCTGGAATGGTCCATGCGGACGAGGCTTTCACGCCGCGGATCAACGGCCATCTGCAGTTTGATCCCACCCCGACGCTGCCAGAGCAGCCCCATGTCTTTCATGACAGCGACGGACGCTTTCTGAAGCTGTTCGATCTGTTGGCAGGAACCATGCTTCTGTCTGATCCCAGGGAGCAGGCCTTTTCCCAGGCGCTTGTGCAGACGCTGATGGTCCTGCTCCAGAGCTGGGCGCGGGACGTGCACATGGAGTACTCCAGCGCCGTGGATCAGATTAACCAGCTGATCCTCAGCCGCTTCTCTGACCGGGACTTTAATCTGGCGGCAGAGATCGAGAAGACCGGCTACTCCCTGGGTTATTTTCGGCAGCTGTTCCGGCGGCAGGTGGGCCGTCCGCCCATCGCCCAACTCAACTTTGTCCGGCTGGAGTTTGCCAAGCGGCAGATGCAGATTCAGCATGAGGGGATCTCCGTCAAGACCATCAGCAAGGCGTCCGGCTTCCGGGATCCCTATTATTTCTCCCGGCTGTTCAAGCAATATGAGGGCGTCTCGCCCAGGGAATACTTCTATTCCCTGCGGAAGGATGACAAAACACAATCCGGTTCCATTTGGCCATAGGGCCAGGTAAATAAAAAACATTGGAAGAAAGGAAGATTGGTCGTATGTATGATAGTTTTCTGGTCCGTTCTGACAGCCTCGAAAACTTTGAGGAGAACGGCAAGGTAGCTGGCTTCAAGTTTTCCGTCCGGATTGCTAACTACCGCGGCATGTTCCTGAGCCTCCACAACGGCTATTACTGCGAGGTGGATGGCATCAGCTATCCCCGCTCTGCGCAGCGCCTGGAGGTCAATGGCAAGCCGCCCCGCAGCTTTGAGGATCTGATGAACCACGCGGTCCTGGAACATTGGGATATGCAGGATGAGGCATTCCTCTACGTCTACAAGGACGGCGGTCTTGCTCCTGGCAAGCATCGGGTGGGCATCCTGGAATCCAGCCTGGGTTCCTACGGCACCATGCCCGGCATGGAGGAGATCGTGAAGAATCCGCCGGATCCCAGTGAGGGCGGCAGCGGCAAGACCTTCAACGTTTGCTATTACGATCTGGAACTCCAGAACTGAGAGGAGGAAGCATCATGGGAATCAAACGAGGCGTATCGCTTTACAGCTATCAGCAGGAGGAGTGGTTCGGCCGCATGACCTGGCGGGACCAGCTCAAGGAGGTCGCCACCAATCTGGACGGCGCCACCGGCATTGAGATCATCTCCGAGGCCACAATCCCCCATTTCCCCTTCCCCGGGGAGGAGTTCTATCAGGAGTGGCGCTTTGAGATGGAGCGCTGGGGCCTGGAAGCAGTGACCATGGACGTGTTCCCGGATCCGCTGCAGTTCCGCCGCGACCATCTGATGAACGACCGGGAACAGGCTGAGCGTCTGCGCATGGAGCTTCGCATCGCCAAGAAGATGGGCTTCAAGAACCTTCGCATTCTGGGCACGCCCATCAGTGTGGTGGAGCTGGCCCTGCCCCTGGCGGAGGAGCTGGATGTGCGCATCAACCAGGAGATCCACCATCCCTCCACAATCCGCCGTCCGGAGCATCCCACTCCCTTTGACAACGGCAAGATCATGGACATCGCGGAGTACATCCAGAAGACCGGCACCAAGCACTATGGCCTGCATCCGGACTTCGGCATCTTCAAGAAGGAGCCCCCGAGAGTCTATATGGATTACTATTTCCGCGCCGCCGGCGAGAAGCATTGGGCAGAAGGCTCTGCGGAGACCATCGAGCGCTTCCGCGCCTGCAAGACCCAGGAGGACGAGGAGGCCTTGAAGGAATGGGCAAAGCAGACCTATCCCAAGGTGTTCAACAACCCGGCCAATCCTTTCGCCCTGGAGGAGCTGAACCACGCCCATGTGCCTGTGGAGGATCTGAAGCTCATCGCGCCGTACATCTACGTCTGCCATGGCAAGTTCCTGGAGATGACCGAGATCCCCGGCATGCCCGGCGAATATGAGGACAAGTCCATCGACTACGAAGGCGCCATCCGGGTCCTGAAGGAGATCGGCTTTGAGGGCTATATCGACTCCGAGTATGAGGGCCAGCGCAACCAGCAGGACCGTGGCCTGGAGTATATGGCCAACGAGATCGAGGAGGTCCGCCGTCATCAGAAGATGATGAAGCGCCTCATCGGCGAATAAGCAAGCATTATGAAGTAAGAGGAGGTCCGTCAGGACCTCCTCTTACTTATATACATGATCCTCCACATAGATCATCATCCGGTTTCGCAGGACTCCATAGACGACCACGGCCAGAATGGGAAAAAGGGGCCGCAGCTTCTGCGCAGTCAAAAACAGCGCGTCAAGCAGGCAGACCGCGATCACAAGCAGCGCCAGATGCTCTTTCAGCCATTTGCGCTTCCAGTACGTTTTCTGCTCCTCCACGGAGAAGTTGCTATCCCAGGGTTCCCGGGAGGGGGCAGGGGCGTCGAGACGCTTCCCTGCAAGAAGCTCCTGGGCAGTGACCCCGTAAAAGGCCGAGAGGCGCTGCAGCATGGCAAGATCCGGCTCCGAGCGATCGTTCTCCCAGCGGGAGACGGTCTTGTTGCTCACACCCAGCTGCGCACCAAGCTCCTCCTGGGTCAGGCCCCGCTCCTTCCGAAGTGCGGAGAGAAACGCGCCAAGGTTTTCCATATCATTTCACCTCGCAGCCATTGTAGCATAGAAGCGGAGAAAAGTCTTTCCCCAAAACGGAGAATCCAGGTTTCCGGCGCAGAATCGTTTGACTTTCGCCGTCTGGCTTGTTACAATAGAGGGCGCGACCGGGTCGGACAGCCGCGCTGCGGGATCGAAAGAGAAGCAGTGAGGAAAGTCCGGGCTCCACAGGGCAAGAATAACGGGTAACGCCCGCCGAAGGCGACTTCAGGAAAAGTGCAACAGAGAGATACCGCCCCGCAAGGGGTAAGGGTGGAAAGGCGAGGTAAGAGCTCACCCATCGGCGTGGAAGCGTCCGATGCTGTAAACTCTATTCGGAGCAACACCGCAAGGGGACATACAGGCCTGCCCGGCCGTCCCGTAGGTGGCTTGAGCGGCGCGGCAACGTGTCGCCTAGATAGATGGCTGTCGATTACAGAACCCGGCTTATAGACCCGGTCGCAACTGAAAAACAAGGATGATGAATATGCGTCATTTGGAAGAATATCTTCGCTCCCTGGAGGGAAAACGGATCCTGGTCCTGGGCATGGGAGTGAGCAATCAGCCGCTGCTGCGGCTTTTGCTTTCTCACGGCCTGGACGTGACTGCCTGTGATAAGGCAAACACCCCGGAACTGCGCGCTTTTGCCGATCTGGGCGCCAAGCTGAATCTGGGAGAGCACTATCTGGAACACCTGTCCGCCGATGTGGTGTTCCGCACGCCGGGCATGCATCCCGGCAGGCCTGAGCTTGTCCGGCTTCAGGAGCAGGGAGCGGTTCTGACCTCGGAAATGGAGGCTTTTTTTGAAGTCTGTCCCTGCCGTATGATCGCGGTGACCGGCTCTGACGGAAAGACCACCACCACGACCCTGATCTCCGAGCTGCTCCGGCAGGCGGGACACCGGGTCTTTGTGGGCGGCAATATCGGCCGGCCCCTTCTGGACCAGGCAGACCAGATGCGGCCGGAGGATTTTGCAGTGCTGGAACTCTCATCCTTCCAGCTCATGACCATGCAGGCCTCGCCCCAGATTGCGGTGGTGACCAATCTGGCGCCCAACCATCTGGATGTGCACAAGGACATGGAAGAATATGTCCAGGCCAAGAAAAACATCTTCCTGCACCAGGGACCAGATGACCTTCTGGTCCTGAATCAGGACAATGCCATCACCCGGGATTTTGCCCCGGAGGCAAGAGGCAGCCTGCGCCGGTTTTCCCGGCAGGAGCGTTTGGAGGATGGTCTCTGGGATGACGGAAACGCCATTCGGAGAGGGGAAGCGGTCGTGATCCGCCATGAGGACATCCTGCTTCCCGGCGTGCACAACCTGGAGAACTACATGGCTGCCATCTGCGCTGTGCAGGACTATATTTCAGACGAGGACGTGCGCGCGGTAGCTGCCCGTTTCGGCGGGGTGGAGCACCGCATCGAGCTATGCCGGGAGAAGGACGGAGTGCGTTATTACAACGATTCCATTGCTTCCTCGCCCAGCCGGACCATCGCAGGTCTGCGCAGCTTCTCCCAGAAGCTGATTCTGATTGCCGGCGGCTATGACAAGCACATTCCTTATGATGTCCTGGGGCCGGAGATCACGGCCCATGTCAAACACCTGGTACTCACCGGCGCCACCGCGGGAAAGATCCGCGCTGCTGTGGAGGCCGCGCCGGACTATGCGCCCGGCAGCCCGGTCATCGAGGAGTATGAGGACTTTGCCCAGGCGGTCCGCGCTGCAGCCCTTGCGGCGGAGCCGGGGGATATGGTGATCCTGTCCCCGGCCAGCGCGTCTTTTGACAAATTCAAAAACTTTATGGAGCGCGGCGAGACCTTCAAGCGTCTGGTTGCCGCGCTGTAAGGAGCGATTTTCCCATGGATTTTTCGGAACGGGTCCTGGAGCTGGCCCGACAGGCGGACGAGGCCATTGCGCCGGCCCTTGCGCGAATTGACGAGATCGCCCGCAAAAATACACAGAAGGTTCTTGCCGCCTTCCAGACCCATCGGGTGGCGGAGGCCTATTTTGCCGGAACGACAGGCTATGGCTCGGATGACCGGGGCCGGGAGATCCTGGATCAGGTGTTTGCCACCACCTTCGGCGCTGAGGACGCCCTGGTACGGATCCAGATGGTCAGCGGCACCCACACGCTCATGTGCGCCCTGTTCGGGGTTCTGCGGCCGGGAGATGAGATGATCTCCCTCTTCGGCCCGCCCTATGACACCCTCCAGACGGCCATCGGAATTGTGGGACATGAAACAGGCACGCTTTTGGAATATGGCATCCGCTACAGTCAGGTGGACCCCAACGAGAACAATGAGCCGGACCTGCCGGAGATCATCCGGGTATGCGCGGAGCGCCGGCCCAGACTTGCTCTGATCCAGCGCAGCAGGGGCTACTCCACCCGGGCAGCTCTGTCCATTGAGACCATCCGTACCCTGGCTGAGGCAGTGCATCAGGCCAGCCCCGAGACGGTGGTCATGGTGGACAACTGCTACGGCGAGTTCACCGACACCCTGGAGCCCACCCAGGTGGGCGCAGATCTGATGGCCGGCAGCCTCATCAAGAATCCGGGCGGCGGCATCGCACCCATGGGCGGCTATATCGCAGGCCGTCACGATCTGGTGGAGGGCGCGGCCTCCCGGCTCACAGCCCCCGGCATCGGACGGGACAACGGCGCGACGCTGGGCCAGAACCGCCTGCTGTACCAGGGCTTCTTCCTGGCGCCTCACACTGTGGCCCAGGCCTTGAAAACCGCTGTGTTCTGCGCGAAAATGATGGAACTGATGGGCTTTGAGACCAGCCCTGCCTGGGATGCGGCTCGCTCGGACATTGTCCAGGTCATTGCCCTGGGCTCCGGGGATGCCCTGCTGCGCTTCTGCCGGGGCATTCAGATGGGCTCGCCGGTGGATTCCTTTGTGATTCCCGAGGCCTGGCCCATGGCAGGTTATGAGGATCCGGTGGTCATGGCGGCAGGTGCCTTCGTCTCCGGCGCATCCATCGAGCTCTCCTGCGACGGCCCCATGCGGGAGCCCTATCTTGCCTATCTGCAGGGCGGCCTGACCTACGAATCCGGAAGGCTGGGGATTCTCCTGGCTGCTGAGGAGCTGCTGAAATGAGCCTGTTTTCCAAGAAAGATCCACAGCTGAAGGCAAAGTCCTGCGCCGCTGTTCTGGTGGCCGCAGGCTCTGCCACGCGGATGGAGGGCATCGACAAGGTTCTGGCCCCGGTGGGGGACGAGCCCATGGTGGTCCGGGCCGTCCGGGCGTTTGAGTTCAATCCCTTCATTACCGAGATCGTTGTCGTCACCCGGGAAGAGCTGGTGCCGGAGGTTTTCCGACTCTGCCGGGAGGCAGGCTTTGCCAAGGTCAAGACCGTGCTCACAGGCGGTGCGACCCGGACCGAATCCGTACGGATCGGTCTGGACTGCATCTCAAAAAAAACGAAGCTTGCAGCCATCCATGACGCTGCCCGGCCTCTTGTGAGCCAGGAGGTCATCTCCAGCGCCATCCTCAAGGCAGCAGAGACCGGCGCTGCCGCGCCGGCGATCCCGGCGAAGGACACCATGAAACTGACAGATGCGGATCGGGTGGTGATCGAGACGCCCCAGCGGGACCGCCTCTTTGCGGTCCAGACGCCCCAGGTCTTTGATCTGGATTTCATCCGCTGTGCGCTGCAGAAGGCGTTGGAGGAGGACATTCCTTTGACGGACGACTGCATGGCGGCGGAGCTGCTGGGCATGAAGGTCCATCTGACCCAGGGCAGCGAGCGGAACCTGAAGGTGACCACTCCACTGGATCTGCAGCTTGTGAACCTGCTTGCGGAGGAGACAGAATGAGAATCGGACATGGCTACGATGTGCACCGGCTGGTCCCGGGACGGAAGCTGATCCTCTGCGGGGTGGAGATTCCTTTTAAGAAGGGACTGGACGGCCACTCTGACGCAGATGTGGCCACCCATGCGCTGATGGATGCCCTGCTGGGCGCTGCTGCGCTGGGCGATATCGGCGTTCATTTTCCGGATACAGATCCGGCCTATAAGGGCGCGGACAGTCTGGAGCTGCTCAGGCATGTCATGGAACTGATTCCGGACTATGCGCTGAGTAACGCGGATCTGACGATCCTGGCGCAGAGGCCCAAGCTGGCGCCATACATCGGACAAATGGTGGAGAATCTGGCCCAGGTGATGAACGTTGACCCTGGCCAGGTGAACGTGAAAGCAACCACAGAGGAAGGCCTTGGTTTTACCGGCTCAGGGGAGGGCATCGCCGCCCACGCGGTGGTCCTTCTGGAGAAACGATCAGAGAGTTAGGAGGGGAAGACCCTTGACCCATGAATACTCCTGCGGCGCGGTGGTATTCACCCTGCAGAGCGGAGAGCTTCGCTATGTCATCATCCGGCAGCGGGACGGCTCCTACGGGTTTCCCAAAGGACATATGGAGGCGGGGGAGACCGTTCCCCAGACAGCTCTGCGGGAGATCCGCGAGGAGGTGGGCCTGCAGGTCCGCCTGGTGGAGGGCTTTTCCCAGAAGGTCAGCTATCCGCTTCCTCAGAAGCGAAGCGTGCTCAAGCATGTGACCTATCTGCTGGCAAGCTTTGAGGATCAGGAAATTGTCATTGAACCCAAAGAGCTGCGAGGCGCGGAGCTGCTCAGCTATGAGGCGGCGCTTTCGCGGCTCCAGCACGAGAGTTCCCGGGAGGTCCTTCGAAAAGCGAATACATTTCTGACACGATAAACCCGACGAAAGCCGGGTTTATCGTGTCTTTTTGGACTGTGCGCGCATACCATGGAGCGGGAGGAATGACAATGTTTGATCGTTACTTGACCTTTCGCTCCCTGACTGCCGCTCAGAGAGCCCACAGGGCTCTGCGGCGGGTGGGGATCCCCAGTCGCCTGGAGCGCGCACCGGAGGGAATGAGCAGCCTGGGCTGCGGATATGTGCTCCGGCTTCGGGAGCGGGAGCTTATCCGTGCAGCGGAGCTGCTGCGCAGGCAGGGAATTGCCTTTGAGCGTCTCATGCTGCGCGGAAGCAGCGGCAGCTGGGAGGCGCGGATGCTGTGATTTATTTTGACGCGGCAGCCACCACGCTGCAAAAGCCTGCCTCAGTCCGAACAGCCGCGGAGCAGGCCATGGCCCGCCTGGCAAGCCCCGGAAGGGGCTCTCATGCACCGGCGCGGGAGGCCGCGGAGCTGGTACTCAGCACGAGGGAGCTGGCGGCGGAGCTGTTTTCCTGCCAGCCGGAGCAGGTGGTTTTCACTCTGAATGCGACCCATGCGCTGAATCTGGCCATCTTTTCCATTGCAGGCAGGGGAGATACGGTGGTCACCTCCGGCTTTGAGCACAACGCGGTCCTTCGCCCCCTGCACGCCCTTGGGGCTAGGATCCTTCCGGCGGACAGGCAGCTCTTTTCCCCGGAAACAGCCCTTCAGGGCTTTGAACGGGCGCTGCGCCAGGGCGCTTCCGTAGCCGTCTGCACAGCCTGCTCCAATGTATTTGGTTATGAGCTGCCCATTTATGAGATTGCGGAGCTATGCCGCAGAGCGGAGGTGCCCCTGATCCTGGACGCTGCCCAGGCGGCAGGCCATCGGGAGCTGGACCAGTCCAGGCTCCAGGCGGCGGCCATCGCAATGCCGGGCCACAAAGGTCTCTATGGTCCCCAGGGCACCGGACTGCTGCTCTGCGGCCAATCCATGCGGCCGCTGCTCTACGGGGGAACCGGGTCCCAGTCCCGCTCGGCGGACATGCCGGAGGAGCTTCCGGAGCGGCTGGAGGCGGGAACGCTGAATGTCTGCGGCATCGCCGGCCTGCAGGAAGGCCTGCGCTTTGTCAAAAAGCGGGGCGCGGAACAGATCGGCCGATATGAAGCGGCACTGATGCGCCGTGCTGCCCGGCTCCTTTCTGAGATTCCGGAGCTTCAGGTCTTCACAGACGGCGGCCAGTACCAGAGCGGCGTTCTGTCGTTTCGATGCAGAGACCTGGAGTGTGAAAGCCTGGCTGCGGCACTTGGACGGCATGGCGTGGCGGTCCGGGCGGGGCTCCACTGCGCGCCTATGGCCCATGAGAGCGCCGGAACGCTGAAGCGGGGAACCGTGCGCCTCAGCTTCAGCGCGTTCAATCATCCGTCCCAGGTGGACAGCTTTGTAAAAATTTTGAAAACTCTCCTGGCAGAGCCGACAAAAGAAGGAATTTTACTTGCCAGATAGGATTTTTCCCGCTATAATAAATTGATTATACAATGGCGGAAGTAGGTGAACGCACATGGGCGAGATTCGGGATTATATCGTGGAGATTTTTCGATCCATTCCCACCCCCGGGATCATGGACATCCTGGACATTCTCGTGGTTGCGTATTTGTTATATAGACTCCTGATACTGCTGCGAAACACCAGCACCATTCGAATTGCAAAAGCTATCCTGCTGTTCCTGGTGGTCACCGGCCTGACCGGCCTCGTGCACATGTATGCCTTGAATTTTATCCTCAAGGCGGTGCTGGAGGTCGGCATGATCGCGCTGGTCATCATGTTCCAGCCGGAGCTGCGCCGTGCCCTGGACCACCTGGGCGGCAGTACGCTCCAGAACCTGCTGGCGGGCAAGCCCAACGAGCAGCGGATGGAAGAGGTGATCCGGCAGACCGCCGCCGCCTGCGGCAGTATGAGCCGGGATCGGATCGGTGCGCTCATCGTCTTTGAGCGGACCAACCCTCTGAACGATTTCTTCAAGACCGGAACGGTCATTGACGCGGACTGCTCAGACGCGCTGCTGCGCAGCCTGTTCTTCCCGAACTCCGCCCTGCACGACGGAGCTGTGATGGTCTGCAACGGACGGGTGGCGGCAGCCGGCTGCGTGCTTCCTCTCACGGAGAAGACCAACCTGTCCAAGGACCTGGGAACCCGCCATCGTGCCGGCATCGGCATGAGCGAGGCAACAGACAGTGTGGTGGTCATTGTCTCGGAGGAGACGGGGACTATCTCCGTTGCAGAGGCCGGGATGCTCAAGCGCAACCTGACCGAGGACACCCTGGCCCGCCTGCTCAAGAGCGAGCTGGTGCAGGAGGAGCAGAAGCCGGATACCTTCCTGGAGCGTGCCAAGCTCTGGCTCTCCAGAACCTGGAAGAAGGACTAAGAGTATGCAGAAACGTCAAATCTTAACCATACTGGTGGCACTGGTCGCCTCTGTGGCTCTGTGGATCTACGTGGTGACTGTGGTGAACCCGGAGGATACCATTGAGGTCTCCGGCATCCCCGTGACCTTCCTGGGCCAGGACGCCATCCGGGAGGACTATGGCCTCATCATCTCCGCCGGGCAGGATGCCACAGTGCGTCTGCGCATCTCCGGCAAGCGTACAGAGCTGCGGCAGCTGAACGCCTCCAATATCACCGTTACGGTGGATATGAGCAACGTGCGCCGGGCCAGAACCTACAACGCAAACTATAACATCACCTACCCCGCCAATGTGAACACGGGCGAGATCAGCATCACCGAGCGCTATCCCGGCACCATCGCCTACACCGTGGAGCGCCTGGAAAAGAAACAGGTAGAGGTCATCGGCGTCTTTGAGGGAACCCCAGCCGAGGGCTACACCGTGGGCACCATGAGTTTTGACCACGACATTATCGAAGTCAGCGGCACGGAGGAGGATATCGCGCCCATCTCCCATGCGCTGGTGACGCTTTCGAGGACCAACCTGCAGAACACGGTCACGGAGCTGCTGGACTATCAGCTCATCAACACCGATGGCACGGAGACCAGCCTGGACGAGGTCAGCACGGATGTCACCCAGATCGAGGTCACCCTGCCGGTTTCGAAGCTGAAACAGGTTCCGCTGCATGTGGGCCTGCTCTCCGGCGGCGGCGCGACAGACGCCAATGCCTTTGTGACCATCGAACCCGCAACCATCACCATCTCCGGCGACGCCTCCGTTGTGGACGGCTTCAACTACTGCGATCTGGGCAATGTGGACCTGTCCGAGGTGGAGGATGTGGGGACCTTTGAGTTCCCGATCATCATTCCCAACAACTCCAAGAATGTCTCCGGAGAGGAGACTGCTACGGTCACAGTGGAGCTTCGGGGCCTGAGCACCAAGAAGATCCGGGTGGGCTCTGTGGAGTTCATCGGAGAATCGGAGAATCTTTCCACAGAATCCCTGACCAGCCAGCTCCTGGTGACTCTCCGGGGACCCGCGGAGACCGTGGATCAGGTGAACAGCAACAATATCCGGGCTGTGGCGGATCTGACCAACTATAACCAGCCCGGCACCTATGAGGTCCCGGTTACCATCTATGTGGACGGATTCCCCGATGTGGGCGTTCTGGAAGAAAAGACCATCTCGGTTCGTCTGACGGACGCTGACGTGGCAAGCGCCCAGAACCCGGAGGAGAACGAGAGCGGAGAGGATCCCAGCTCCGCGGAGAGCGGCTGATGTTCGGCTATGTCCGCCCCCTGCGCGCAGAGCTCCGGGTCAAAACCCTGGAGCAGTATCAGGCGGGCTACTGCGGACTTTGCCGCACCCTTGGAAAAAGCTTCGGCTTTGCAGCCCGCTTTACTGTGAGCTATGATCTGCTGTTTTTGTATCTGCTGCTGTCCGGCGTCCAGGACCCGGCGGAGCGGGAGCGCTGCCGCTGTCCGGCGCGCCCCTGGCGCTGCCGTGCCTGCGACGCAGATAGCGATGCGCTGCGCTATGCGGCCAGCCTGAATGTAATCCTGACCTGGGAGAAGTTGGGTGACAGCGCAAAGGATGAAAGGGGCCTGAAGCGCCTTGCCGCACGGCTTGGCCGGCTGGCACTGAAGCGGGCTTACCGAAAGGCTGCTGCACAGGAGCCGGACTTTGCTGCCCGCTGCCGGGACCAGATGGAGACGATCTGGAACCTGGAGGCAGCGAAGGAGCCCTCCATGGATCGGCATGCCGACGCCTTTGCCCAGATCCTGCGCCTTGCGTCCGTCTGGTTCTCGGAACCGGAACTGCGTCGACCTGTGGAGGAGCTTCTCGGGCACGTAGGCCGCTATCTGTATCTGGTGGACGCCCTGGAGGATCTGCCGAAGGATGCGAAAAAGGAGCGCTTCAATCCTCTGATCCTGCGCTTTTCTGTCCGGAATGGGCAGCTCGGGGACGAGGACAAGGCGTATCTGCTGCTTTCCATCCGACAATCTCTGAATCGGGCCGCAGCGGCTCTGGAGCTGCTTCCCCTGAAGGGCGGGGAGGAGATCCTGCACAACATCATCTATCTGGGCCTGCCCGCCGTGCTCCAGAGCGTGGCAGAGGGCAGTTTTCGCAAAAGACAGAAGCGAATGAGGAGTGGAACATGAGAGATCCCTATGAGGTCCTGGGCGTAGAGCCCGGTGCATCGGACGAAGAGGTCAAGCGCGCGTATCGGGAGCTTGCCCGAAAGTACCATCCGGACAACTATGCGGACAATCCCCTGGCAGACCTTGCTCAGGAGAAGATGAAGGAGATCAACGAGGCCTATGACGCTATCAACAAGGGCGCGGCCTCTCAGCAGAGCTATTCGCAGCAGACCTACTCCCAGGGCTATCAGAGCTATCAGAGTACGTCCAATCCCACCTATGCCCAGATTCGACGGAACATCAACCTGGGCAATATCCAGGTGGCGGAGGATCAGCTGACAGCCCTGGCGACCCGGGACGCGGAGTGGTACTTCCTCTCCGGATCCGTGGCCTATCGGAAGGGCTGGATGGATGAGGCCCGGCGGAATTTTGAGCTGGCTTGTCAGATGGCGCCGGCTAATCTGGAGTATCGGCAGGCGCTGAGTATGCTCTCCGGTGCCGGGGTCTACCGGGGCGGAAACGGCTCCGGCTCCCATGTGGACGGCTGCTCCATCTGCTCCAGCATGCTCTGCGCCGACTGCTGCTGTGAGATGATGGGCGGCGATCTGATCCCATGCTGCTGAATTCTCCCGTAAAGAAGCTGGCCTTCTCCGCTGTGACGGCGGCGTTGAGCCTGGTGCTGCTGCTTCTGGGCTACCTGCTTCCCAGCGGAAAGCTGGGCCTGGCCGCACTGGCTGCCTGCCTGGGCGCGGCGGTGGTACTCTCCTGCTCCCGGCGCTGGGCGCTGCTCTGCTGGGTCGCAGTGAGCATCCTTTCCATGCTCCTGCTTCCCCAAAAGCGTGTTGCGGTCCTGTACCTGCTGCTTGGCCATTATCCCGTCGTCAAAAGCCTTCTGGAAGGGCTCCGGAGCCGTGTTCTGGAGTGGGTTTTAAAAATCCTCGTGTTCTATGCTCTCCTGTTTGGCCTGTACTTTGGCATGCGGGAACTGTTTGCAGAGCTGTTTACGCCGCCGTTTGGGATCCTTGCCCTGTTTTTTGTCGCGGCAGGCGCCGCTTTTGTTGTCTTTGATCTTGCATTTTCCCAGTTGATCGTCCTGTACGAGCAGCGGATTTTGAAACATTTAAAAGAGTGAAAGGGGAGGAATCTCCCATGATTAAGAGCATGACCGGTTACGGCCGAGCCGTGGAGACCCTGAACGGCCGAGAGATCACCGTGGAGGTGAAGAGCGTCAACAACCGTTATCTGGACTGCAGCGTGCGCCTGCCCAGAAGCTACAGCTTCTGCGAGGACGCCATTAAGCAGCGGGTCAAGGAGGCCATCTCTCGGGGCAAGGTGGATGTGTTTGTTACAGTCAACGCCCAGGAGGGGGAGGTTCAGTCGGTCAGCCTGAATCGCAGCCTGTTGGAGGCCTATCTGAGCGCGCTCAAGGACATGGTTAACGATTACGGCGTAACGGATGATGTCTCCGCCATGAGCCTGGCAAGGCTTCCGGAGGTGTTTTTGGTCCAGAAGCAACCCGAGGATGAGGATGCGCTCCAGGCGGATCTTTTGCAGGTTGCAGGGGAAGCGTTGGAGGCCTTCAATCAGATGCGCGCCCGGGAGGGTGCGGCGCTGGACGCGGATCTTCGTTCCCGCGCCGCTACTATTCTTTGCCTGGTGGAGCAGGTGGAGGCGCGAAGTCCTATCACCCTGGCCGAATACCGGACCAGACTGGAGACCAAGATGCGGGAGGTGCTGGAGAGCACCAAGATCGACGAGGCCCGCATCCTCACAGAGGCCGCCATCTACGCCGATAAGATTGCCGTGGATGAGGAAACTGTGCGCCTGAGAAGCCACCTCTCCCAGCTGGAGGGAATGCTCTCCGGCGGCGGTCCCATCGGGCGGAAGCTGGATTTCCTGCTGCAGGAGCTGAACCGGGAGGCAAACACCATCGGATCCAAGGCCAGCGATCTGGAGATTGCCCGGACCGTGGTGGAGATCAAGTCTGAACTGGAGAAGATCCGGGAGCAGACCCAGAATATCGAATAAGGGGGCGCCAGATGAAGCTCATCAACATCGGATTTGGCAATGTGGTTTCCGCAAGCCGCATCCTGGCCATTGTCAGCCCCAATTCTGCGCCCATCAAGCGCATTGTCCAGGAAGCAAGGGACCGCAGTATGCTCATCGACGCCACCTATGGCCGTCGGGCCAGAGCGGTCATTGTTATGGACACCGACCATGTGATTCTGTCCTCTGTGCTGCCGGAGACCGTGGCAGCGCGCATGCAGGACAGCAAGGAAGAGGAGGAAGAAGCGTGAGCCGAGGCCTTTTGATCGTACTCTCCGGCCCGTCCGGCGTCGGAAAGTCCACCGCCGTGGCGGAGGTCCGGAAGAACTACCCCAATCTGCAGTTCTCCGTATCCGCAACCACCCGTCCCATCCGGCCAGGAGAGGAGGAGGGAAAGAGCTATTACTTCCTCACCCGGGAGGAGTTCGAAGCCCTTCGGGATCGGGGCGAGCTGCTGGAGCATGCCGAATATGTGGGAAACTACTATGGCACCCCCGCCGCGCCCATTGACGCGGCTTTGGACGCCGGACAGGACATCCTGCTGGATATTGAGCCTGTGGGCGCCATGCAGGTCCGTGCCGCGAGGCCGGATGCCGTTCTGATCTTCCTGGCAGCGCCCTCCTTTACGGAGCTGGAGCACCGACTGACCGGTCGGGGAGATACGCCGCCGGACAAGATCCGCTCCCGCCTGGAAAAAGCCCGCTGGGAATATACCCAGGCGGAGAAGTATGACTACATCGTGGTTTCCGATGAGGTCCCCAAGACGGCGGACCGCATCTTATCCATCATCAAAGCTGAAAAATGCAGAGCCCAGCGTCAGCTGGACCTGGTCAAGGAGGAAAAATAAATGTTGTATCCGCCCGTATCGAAGCTCCTGGAGCATGTGGACAGCCGTTATCTTCTGGTGAATGTGGTGGCCCACCGTGCCCGTCAGATCTCCATTGAGGCCCAGACCACGGAGACTCCGCTGACGGAAAAGCCTGTCACCCTGGCCATCCGGGAGGTGGCTGACGGCGATCTGGTCGCCAAGGTCAAAGAGGACTATCTGAAGTAAGAACAATCGCAAGGAGGGAAGCGCCGTATGCTGGCAAAAATTGCCGTGTCCGCGGCGCTTTTCGCCATGGACAAGCCCTATAGCTACCGGGTCCCGGAGGATCTGCAGCCCCTTGCCGCAGCAGGCAAGCGGGTCGTGGTACCCTTTGGACGAGGAAACCGGCGCACGGAGGGCATGATCCTCTCTCTGGAGGAGGGGCCGACCGATGGACTCAAGCCCATCGAGCGGGTCCTGGACGAGGAGCCGGTGCTGACGGAGACCATGCTCCGTCTGGCTGCCTTTGTGCGGGAACGGTACTTCTCCACCTTTTACGATGCCATCCGGGCCATGCTGCCTGCGGGCCTTTGGTACGCCCAGCAGGGGAGCTATCGCCTGGCTGAGCTGCCGGAGAATGCCTTCGATCGGCTGGAGGAGCATCCCGTTGCCGCCTCGGTCCTTCGCACCATCATGGAACTGGGCGGAAGCGTCAAGGAGACCCAGCTGCGCAAGCTCTACGATTCTGGCCTGCTCTCGGAGGCTCTGCGGGAGCTGACAAAGCGCAAGTTCCTCTCCACAGAGATGGACCTGCAGCGCAAGGCCTCCGATAAGATGGAAAAACTGGTGACCCTGGCGGTCAGCGCGGAGGAGGCCCTTGCCTTCGCCGCTCAGAAGCGGCGCGCGGCAGCAGTTCAGTCCTCTGTGCTGGAACTGATGGCGGTGGTGGGAGAGTGCAGCGCCAAAGAGGTCTGCTATTACACCGGCGCCACCAACGCGACCTTGAACCGGCTGGAGAAGTTAGGCTATGTGAAGCTCTCCCAGGAGGAGGTCTTCCGCCGCCCGGAGATCCACGCTGAGGCGGAGACTGGCCCCATTGTCCTGAGCCCGGAGCAGCAGGAGGCCTACCAGAGCCTCAGAGCGCGGATGGACCTTCCTGAGCCGGGGACTGCCCTGCTCTATGGCGTCACAGGCAGCGGAAAGACAATCATCTACCTTCGGCTCATGGAGGAGGTCCTGGCCCAGGGAAGAAGCGCCATGCTCCTGGTTCCGGAGATCGCTCTGACGCCTCAGCTTCTGGCAACCGTTTCCGCCCGCTTTGGAGATGAGGTCGCGGTGCTCCACTCGTCTTTGCGGGTGGGGGAGCGATACGATGAGTGGAAACGCATCCGCGCCGGCCTGGCCAGAGTGGTCATCGGGACCCGCTCGGCGGTCTTTGCGCCGGCGCAGGATCTTGGCATTATCATCGTGGACGAGGAGCAGGAGCATTCCTACAAGTCCGAGAACGCGCCCCGTTACCATGCTCGGGAGGTAGCCCAGGTTCGCGGACGGCAGTCCGGGGCCCTGGTGGTTTTGGGTTCTGCCACACCCAGTGTGGAGAGCATGTACCGGGCAAGGATCGGAAGCTATCAGCTTGTGACCCTGCCGGGCCGTTACAACGGACGGGCGCTGCCGACAGTCCAGATCGTGGACATGAAGCAGGAGCTGAAAAACGGCAACGCCGGCGCCATCAGCCTGCCCCTTCTGGAGGAGCTGCGCCGATGCACAGACTCCGGCCATCAGGCCATTCTGTTTCTCAATCGCCGGGGCGCCAGCCGCCTTGTGCAATGTGTAGAGTGCGGCGATGTGCCGGAGTGTCCCCGCTGCAGCGTCCATATGACCTATCACTCCGCCAACCGGCGGCTCATGTGCCACTATTGCGGCCATTCTGAGCCGCTGCCGGATCGCTGTCCCAACTGCGGCGGCGCCTTTAAGATGGTGGGCACTGGCACCCAGCGGGTTCAGCAGGAGCTGGAGACGCTGCTGCCTGGCGTTGGCACCGAGCGCATGGATGCGGATACGGTCAGCGCCACCAACTCCCATGAGACCATTCTGAACCGGTTTCGGGACGAGAGAATTCCCATCCTGATCGGAACCCAGATGGTGGCAAAGGGACTGAATTTTGAAAATGTCACCCTGGTGGGGGTGCTGGACGCGGATCTTGCCCTGTATGTGGACTCCTTCCGCGCCGCGGAAACCACCTTTTCCATGCTCACCCAGGTGGTGGGCCGATCCGGACGGGGTCAGGCAGAGGGAATCGCCCTTGTGCAGACCATGACACCGGAGAGCACGGTCATCCGTCTGGCGGCGGAGCAGGATTACGACGCTTTTTATGAGAAGGAGATCGCGCTGCGGGAACTGCGCCGCTGCCCGCCCTTCTCTGATCTGATCACGGTCACCTTCACCGGCGCGCTGGAGCAGACGGTGGCCCAGGGCGCGGCCCGTTTCCGGTCCCATCTGGAGGCATCTCTGGTTCAAGAGCCCTATCGGGCGATTGCAATGCAGGTCCTGGGACCGGCTCCGGCGGCAGTGGCCAAGGTAAACAATGTCTATCGCTACCGGCTCACCCTGAATGTCCGCTCGGATCGGCTGGCGCGGCAGCTTGTCGCAGCGCTGATCCGGGATTTTGCAAGGGAGAAGGAGAACCGGGGCGTCACCGCCTTCGCGGATCTGAACACTTACGAGTAAAGGAGAGAGCGAGATGGCAATCAGAAAGATTGTTACTGAGGAGGATCCCAGCCTCTATAAAGTTTCCCGCAAGGTCGAGAAATTTGACGAGCGGCTGCATACCCTTCTGGATGATATGCACGAGACCCTGGCCCAGGCCGATGGCGTGGGCCTGGCGGCGCCCCAGGTAGGGGTGCTGCGTCGGGCTGTGCTGGTGGACACGGGAGAGCATGTCCTGGAGCTTATCAATCCGGAGATCCTGGAGCAGGACGGGGAGCAGGACGGCCTGGAGGGCTGCCTGTCCATCCCGGGCCAGTATGGCCTGGTGAAACGGCCCATGCATGTGCGGGTCCGCGCTCAGGACCGGAACGGCAACTGGTTTGAGGAGGAAGGAGAGGGCCTGACGGCCCGCTGCTTCTGCCATGAGATCGAGCATCTGGACGGCATCCTCTATCGCAAACGGGCTTACCACATGCTCACCCAGGAGGAGCTTCAGGCCATGGCGGAGGAGGAAAAAGCTTGAGAATCGTTTTCCTTGGAACGCCGGCCATTGCGGCTACCTGTCTGGAGCGGCTCTGGCAGGACGGCCATGAAATCGTGGGCGTCTATACCAAGCCTGATACGCCTAAGAACCGGGGAATGAAGCTGCTGCCCTCGGAGGTCAAGGTCTGTGCCTTGTCCCATGATCTGCCCGTGTTTCAGCCGGAGACCTTCCGGGACGATACGGTGGTGGAGGAGCTTCGCGCCCTTCAGCCGGAGCTCATCGCCTGTGTGGCCTATGGCAAGATCCTTCCCCAGCGGGTGCTGGATATCCCGCCGCTGGGCTGTGTGAACATCCATGCCAGCATTCTGCCCAAGCTGCGGGGGGCTGGCCCCATTCAGTGGTCCATTCTCTCCGGCATGGACGAGACCGGCGTCACAGCCATGTACATGGCAAAGGAGATGGACGCCGGCGACATTATTGAGATTTCCAAAACGCCCATCGAACCCTACGAGACCTCGGAGGAGCTGACCGACCGCCTGGCGGAGCTGGGCGCGGCGCTTCTTTCCAAGGTGGTCTCTGACATCGGAAGAGGGGAGATCCATCGCACCCCCCAGGATCATTCCCAGGCCACCCTTGCGCCTATGCTCACCAAGGAGCAGAGTCCCATTGACTGGACCAGAAGCCAGCGGCAAATCATCGACCAGGTTCGCGGCCTGATTCCCTGGCCCGTTGCCAGTTGTGAGATCCAGGGCAAGCGCTTCAAGATCTATCGAGTGGAGCCAGTGGAGGAGCAGATTTCGGCGGCCCCCGGCAGCCTTCTGCGCCTGGAGAAGAAGGGCCTTGTGGTTGCCTGCGGCGGCGGGAAGGCTCTTCGCATTACGGAGCTTCAGGCGGAGGGCGGCAAGCGCATGGCGGCAGCGGACTACTTTCGCGGCCATCCTCTGAGCCTGTGAGCGCCCGAAAGACTGCCCTCAAGGCGCTGATCGCCTGCCGCAGACAGGGCGCCTGGTCTGATGGTGCGCTGAAGGAGCTACTCGCGCAGGACCGCCTGTCTGAGCGGGACGCGGCTCTGGCAACCCGCCTGTGCTACGGGGTGCTGCAGAACCGGATGCTGCTGGATTTCTACGTGGACGCGTTTTTGTCCACACCCCGATCCAAGCTCCAGCCCATCACGGAGGACATCCTGCGCCTGGGCGCTTATCAGCTGACCATGATGGACAGGATCCCTGCTTCTGCCGCGGTGAATGAGTCTGTGGAGCTGGCAAAACAGTATGCCAATCCTGGCGCGGCCAGACTGGTCAATGGGCTTCTTCGTTCCATGAACCGGGCAGAGCGGCTGCCGGAGCCGGATTCCCTGGCGGTCCGCTATTCCCATCCCCAGAGCCTGGTGGATCTGCTCGCGGCGGAGCTTCCGCAAGAGGAGCTTTCAGCGCTTCTGGCTGCCCACAACGAAACGCAGCCGATCTGCGTGCAGGTGAATCCCCTGCGGGCTGATGCGCAGCAGATCCAGGAGGAGCTGGAGGCCAGAGGCGCACATTTAACGCTCCATCCCTGGCTGGAGGGTTGCTTTACCCTGTCAGGCGCCGGGAATCTGGAGCAGCTGGACCTGTTCCGGGAGGGAAAGCTCTTTGTCCAGGATGCGGCGGCGCACCTCGCCGCACTGGCAGGAGAACTCGAGCCCGGAATGCAGATTCTTGACTGCTGCGCGGCCCCCGGCGGAAAGAGCTTTGCCGCCGCCATCCAGGCGAAGGATCAGGCGTCCATCATAAGCTGCGATATTCATCCCCACAAGATCCGCCTCATCGAGGCAGGGGCAAAGCGTCTGGGCCTTGGCAGTATCCATGCCATGGTGCAGGACGCGTCCAAACGCCGGGAGGACTGGCTGGAGGCCTTTGATCTGGTTATCGCTGACGTGCCCTGCTCCGGACTGGGAGTCATCCGAAAGAAACCGGACATCCGCTATAAAGATCTCTCCGCAATTGGGCGGCTGCCCCAGGTGCAGCGCGCAATTCTGGAGGTCCAGGCAGGTTATGTCCGCCCCGGCGGACAACTGGTCTATTCCACCTGCACGGTTTTGCGCCGGGAGAATGAGGATGTGGTCCGCGCCTTTCTGGACGAGCATCCGGAGTTTCATTTGGAGCCTGTTCCGGTGCCTCAGGGTCTGGATGCGCCCAACGAGGGCATGCTGACCCTCTGGCCCCACCGCCATGGTACGGATGGTTTTTTCATCAGCCGAATGAGGAAGAGAGCATGAAAGAGGACATCAAATCCCTGCTGCTGCCGGAGCTCAAGGAGCAGCTTCAAGCCATGGGCGAGCCTGCTTTCCGGGCAGGACAGGTCTATACCTGGCTGCACCGGGGCGCCGAATCCTTTGAGGAGATGACCAATCTCTCCAAGGCCCTGCGGGAAAAGCTGGCCGAAGCCTATGAGATCAGCGTGCCCAAGGTGGAACGGAAGCAGGTCTCCGCCAAGGACGGCACCCGAAAATACCTCTGGCGGCTATCCGACGGGAACTGCGTGGAGACAGTGCTCATGCGTTACCGCTATGGCAATAGCGTGTGTATCTCCTCCCAGGTGGGCTGCCGTATGGGCTGCGCCTTCTGTGCCTCTACACTGGGCGGCCTGGTGCGCTCTCTGCGGCCCTCGGAGCTGCTGGATCAGGTGCTCTTCACTGCCAAGGACGCAGGGGAGTCCATCTCCCACATCGTCCTGATGGGCATCGGAGAGCCGCTGGACAATTTCGACAATGTGCTGCGCTTTCTGAAGCTGGTGACCAGCCCGGAGGGGTTGAATCTTTCCATGCGCCACATCAGCCTCTCCACCTGCGGCCTGGTGCCCAGGATCGGAGACCTTGCCAAGGAGAATCTGCAGCTGACTCTGTCCGTGTCCCTGCACGCGCCCAACGATACCATCCGTTCCAGCATTATGCCTGTGAATCGGGCCTATCATGAGCAGGAGCTGCTGGATGCCTGCCGGGCCTATTTTGAGGCCACCGGACGGCGCATCAGCTTTGAATATGCCATGATCCGAGGCGTCAACGATTCCGTTGAAAATGCGAAAGAGCTTGCAGCCCGTCTGAAGGGCATGGCATCCCATGTGAATCTCATTCCCTTAAACAACGTGGACGAGAGTCCCTTAAAGCCCAGCTCCAGACAGACGGTGGAGCAGTTCCAGAAGACGCTGGAGAGCCTGGGCGTGACAACCACTGTGCGCAGAAGCCTGGGCGGCGATATCGACGCCTCCTGCGGCCAGCTGCGCCGAAAACAAATTCTGGAAGCCCAATAGGATTGGAGGGATTCCCTTGCGAGCATTCGGACTTACAGACCGAGGCGCGGTCCGCGCCGACAATCAGGACAGCTACCGCATTCTGGAGAAGCAGGATCAGCTGCTTTTGGTGGTATGCGATGGGATGGGCGGCGCCAAGGCCGGCGCTGTGGCGTCCGCTCTTGCCTGCAGCGCGTTCACGGACTACGTTCAGAGCCACCTGAAAGGGCCAGGCAGCATGGAAAAAGTACTTCGCGCTGCGGTTGAGCAGGCCAATCAACTGGTCTACGAGCGATCCTGCGCGGATCCGGACTGCAGCGGCATGGGAACCACCCTGACGGCCCTCTGCATCATGGGCCGGGAGCTCTGCGCGGTCAATGTGGGCGACAGCCGGGTCTATGCGGCGCTGGACGGCGGCATCCGCTGCCTGACCACGGATCACTCCGTGGTGGAATGGATGGTTCAGCGAGGAGAGCTCTCCAGCGAGCAGGCCAAGCATTATCCGGGGAAGAATATGATCACCCGCGCCGTGGGCACTGAGCCCCAGGTGGAATGCGATGTGTTCAGCCTGCGCCGGGAACCGGGGGAGAGCTATCTGCTCTGCTCCGACGGCCTGTCCAATCTTCTGGGAGACCAGGAGATGCTCTTTGAAATCGTTCACGGAGGTCCGGCGGAGAGCTGCTGCCAGCGGCTTTTGCAGATTGCCCTCAATCGAGGCGCGCCGGATAATGTGACGGTCATCTATGCCTGTGATTAAAATGGCGACATCTTGGAAACGAAAGGAGGGCACGCACCATGGACCCCTACATCGGAAAAATGCTGGACGATCGCTATGAGATCCTGGAGGAGATCGGCTCCGGCGGCATGGCAGTGGTCTATAAGGCAATGTGCCATCGTTTGAATCGGCTGGTCGCCATCAAGATTCTCAAGCAGGAACTGGGCAAGGACGCGGAGCTGCATCGGCGGTTCCTGGCGGAGTCCCAGGCGGTGGCCATGCTGTCCCATCCCAATATTGTCAGCGTCTATGACGTGTCCTCCTCCGGCGATATGGACTATATCGTCATGGAGCTGATCGAGGGCGTCACCCTCAAGCAGTATATGCAGAAGCGAGGCGCGCTCTCCTGGCGGGAGGCGCTGCACTTTGCCATGCAGATTGCCTCAGCTCTGGAGCATGCTCATTCCCGGGGCATCGTCCACCGGGACATCAAGCCCCAGAATATCATGCTGCTCAAGGACGGAACCTTGAAGGTAGCCGATTTCGGCATTGCCCGGGTCCTGTCCTCCCAGACCACCCTGACCCGGGAGACCCTGGGCTCGGTGCATTATATCTCGCCCGAGCAGGCCAGAGGCAGCCGGGTGGACCAGCGTACGGATCTGTACTCTCTGGGCGTGGTCCTCTATGAGATGCTCACGGGCCAGCTGCCCTACGACGGCGACAGCGCCGTGTCCATTGCCATTGCCCACATCGGCGGCAAATGTCCCCAGCCCCGGGAGCTTGTCCCGGAGATTCCCGAGGGCTTGGAGCAGATTGTGCTTCACGCCATGAGCGTCAAGCTCTCGGAGCGCTACGAGACGGCGACGCAGATGCTGGAGGACATGGAGGCTTTCCGGGAGGATCAGCAGATCCTGTTTTCCTATTCCCACACCCCGGCAGAGGAACTGGTTCCGCCGGAGCAACCGGTGCAGCAGCAGGAGGATGAGCACGAGAGCCACGGCAGCCGGGCGGGCATCATCGCCGTGGTGGCATTCATGGTCGTTGCTTTTGTGGGCATCGGCTACTTCCTCTATAGCTATATCCTCAAGGACCTGTTCTCCGTCACGGAGGAACTGGACGCGCCGGTGCTGGTGGGACGATCCTATCAGGAGCTGAACGATCCCCAGTATTCCGATTTCAACATCGTGGTGGATAAGTGGGTTTATTCTGAGGACGCGGAATACGGCATTGTGGTGTCTCAGAACCCCTCCAGCGGGAAGAAGATCAAGGCGGGAACCACCATTTCGGTCACCGTCAGCCAGGGCGCGCAGGATACCCTGATGCCTCAGGTGCTCAATTTGAACCAGTCAGCTGCGGAGCAGCTGCTCAAGGCGATGGATCTGGACCTGACCATCCGAACGGTCCGGGAGACCAGCGATGTGTTTGTCTCCGGGCAAGTCATGCGCTCGGAGCCTGCTTCCGGTGAAAAACTCAGCCGGGGCGATGTGGTGGTGCTCCATGTTTCCAGCGGCAGCGTCGTGGAACTTGTCAAGGTTCCCCACCTGCTCGGCATGGAGGTGGATGACGCCTTGCAGGCCATTGACAATGCGGGCCTGCAGCGCGGGACGGTGCTCTACCGGCCCAGCGACGAGCCAAAGGATACCGTGATCGGGCAGTCCAGCCCACCGGATGTTCAGATCAAGCGTGAGACGGTCATCAATCTGACAGTGTCCCTTGGTCCGGAGGAGAAGGACGAGAAGGACAAGGATCCGGAAGAGGAAGAAAAGCAGGATCCGGAGCAGGATCCCTGGTGGGAGACCGGAGAGCAGGGCGGCAAAGTCATTGAGGTTGGAACCGTGGACGCGGATCCGGGCAATCCCAGGCCTGGGGAGTACACGAGCCAGATCCTGGAAATCACGCTCCCTGTGGGCGTGGGCACGGTAAATGTGGTGATCCACTGCGATGGCGCGGAGTATTACAGCTTTGTGGCAAACCTGGAGAATCGCACGGTGCGCGTCCGGGTCTATGGCAGCGGTACCCATAACTTTGAGGTCACAGTCAACTCCCAGCGCTGCTACTCCGGCAGCGTGACCTTCCCGGCAGCGGGGTAAGCGATGCAGGAAGGACTGATTGTCAAAGCCCTCAGCGGCTTCTGTTATGTTAAAACCGAGTCTGGCCTTTTGACCTGTAAAATCCGGGGCCGCCTGCGCAAGGAGGGCGTCACACCCCTGGTGGGGGACCGGGTGGAGGTCCAGAACAACATGGTGGAGCAGGTTCTGCCCCGTCGGAATGTCTTTGTCCGGCCGCCCATTGCCAATGTGGATCTGTTGGTTATTTTTGCCGCCAATGTGATCCCGGTGACGGAGCCCTATCTGATCGATCGGGTGGCGGCCATCGCAGGCGACCAGAATGTGCCGGTGCTGATCTGCGTGAACAAGACAGATCTGGAACATTCGGACCGACTCAGCCGGATCTATACCCATGCCGGTTTCCCGGTGATCCGCACCAGCGCGGTGACCGGGGAGGGACTGGAGGAGCTTCGGGAGCAGATTCGGGGCAAGACCTGCGCGTTTACCGGCAATTCCGGTGTCGGAAAATCCAGCATCCTCAACGCCTTGTATCCGCAGCTGGAGCTTCCCACCGGGGAGGTATCGGAAAAGTTGGGCCGGGGACGCCATACCACCCGGCATGTGGAGCTGATCGAGCTGGAGGGCGGCACCCTCTGCGCCGACACACCGGGCTTTTCAGCCTTTGATACCGACGAGATGGAGGCCATCCTGCGGGAGAATCTTCAATATGCTTTCCCGGACTTCGCGCCATACCTGGGTAAATGCCAGTTTCACGACTGTGCCCATCTGAAAGAGCCAGGCTGCGCAGTGCTCTCGGCTTTGGAAGCCGGAGAGCTGGAGCCGACCCGTCATGAGAGCTATCGCCGCCTCTATGAAAAGGCGGCAAAAATCCCGGACTGGGAGCGAAAAAAATAGGACATGCACATTTTTCCGCCTTCCTGCGTACAATGGAGCAGGGAGGCGGTTTTTATGTGCAGACATGCGCAAGCCATCGGATGGATGCTTATTGCAGCAGGAGCTGCGATGCTTCTGTCGCTGCTTCTGCGCGCCTGGATCCTGCGGCTGTTTTTCGGACTGGGACTGACCCTCTGCGGCTGCGCGCTGATGCGGACAAGATAGCTGCATAAGCTCGTCCCGGACTGCATATGGTGTCATAGAACCAACAAGGAGGCGTCGCCATGGAGCTGAGCTTTGCGCGAAAAACGTTATCTTGCTATCAGCCGCTGGAGCCCCAGCGGATCAATCAGGAGGAGACCTTGGAGTTGACGGTGCCGGAGAGCCTGCCCGACCCGCAGCGCATTGTGGATGAGCAGGCAGAGCTGATCCTGCGCGCAAAGGAGCTGAGCACCGGCAGTGTCAGTGTCTCCGGCGCTGTGCAGGCCTGTGTGCTGTATGTCGCCGAGGAAGAGACGGAACCGCGGATGATCACAGGCTATCTGCCCTTCAATCTGCGCATGGAACAGGAGGGCGTGGACAGCCAGAGTGAGGCAGAGCTGAGCTGGCAGGTGAAGAGTGTGGACGTGCGCATGCTGAGCAGCCGGAAGCTGCTGGTGCGGGTGAATCTGAGCGCCCTGTTTCGAGTATGGAAGCGCACGGAGTTCTCCTTGAGCACCCTGGAGGAGCACGAAGAGAGCGTGCAGCTTCTGGAGCGCAGCTACCCCATGCTGCTGCCTGAGTGTCTGACGGAGCGTCCCTTCCAGCTGCAGCAGGACGCGGAGCTTCCCACCAGCTTGAGCGCCATCGGAGAGCTTCTGTGTTACCATGTGCAGGTCCAGGTCCAGGAGCAAAAGATCTCTGCCATGAACCTGGCGTTCCGGGGCGTCTTGCGCCTGAGCATGCGCTACCGGAACCAGGAGGGAAGCCTGGGGAGCTTTGAGACGGAGCTGCCTTTCACCCAGTATGTGGATCTGCCGGAGCATTTTGAGGAGGCGGAGAGCCAGATGTCCCTGCTGGTGACGGACCGGGATCTGATTCTGCTGGACGAGCGCCATGTGCAGCTGCAGTTGGCCATGCTGGCCCAGGTCCGGGTGAGCAGCTATCAGACGGTGTGTGCCCTGGAGGACATTTACAGCACAGAGTGTCAGCTCCTGCCCCAGCGGGAAAGCGTCAGCATCAGCGCGCTGCTAGACGCGCGGGAGCTGAATCGGACGGTGCAGGAACCGCTGAATCTGCCCTGCACGCAGGTGGAGGGGGTCCGTGCGATTGCAGGAGTTCCGGAGATCTCCCGGAGAGAGGGCGGACTTGCCATTGCCGTCAGCGTGGAGGTGCAGCTTCTCTGCCGGGATGCGGAAGGGAAACTGCATGCAAGACAGGCGCGGGTGAAGGCGGAATTCAGCCTGGAGGCGGCGGAAAAATGCCGCATTCTGGCAAAGGCCAGTGTGCTGGATGCCTTCGCGTCGCCGTCGAATGGCGGGGTGGAGTTCCGCTGCACGGTGCGTCTTCGCGCGGAGTGCTGGTGCACCCAGACCCTGGAGCTTGTCTGTGGGGCGGAGTGCCAGAATCTGCCGGAACGAAAGGACCGGCCTTCTGTGGTGATCCGCCGGGTGACGGGCGGGGAGAGCCTCTGGAGCATCGCCAAGCAGGCGGGAAGCTCCGTCAAGGTCCTGCGGCAGGTCAACGGTCTGGCCTCGCAGGAGCCGCCGGAGGGGACGCTGCTGCTGATCCCCATGCTCTAAGCAGGAAAGGAGGAATAACATGGACGAAACGACCATTTACGAACAGATCGCCCTTCGCACCCAGGGCAACGTCTACATTGGCGTGGTTGGCCCGGTGCGGACCGGGAAATCCACCTTTATCCGCCGTCTGATGGAGTTGCTGGTTCTGCCGAATCTGGAGAACCCCAGCCGCCGGGAGCGGGCCAGAGATGAGCTGCCCCAGAGTGGCTCCGGACGGACCATCATGACCTCGGAGCCGAAGTTTGTCCCGGAGGAGGCCGCAGAGATCAGCCCGGACGGGAAATGCCGCCTCTCCATCCGTCTCATAGACTCGGTGGGGTATCTGATCCCAGGCGCCGCCGGAGCGGAGGAGAACGGAGAGGAGCGCATGATCTCCACCCCTTGGAGCGAGACGCCGATTCCCATGACGGCAGCAGCGGAGCAGGGCACGGAACGGGTCATTCGGGAACACTGCACCCTGGGCATCGTCATGACTACGGATGGCACCATCTGCGGGATCCCTCGGGAGGACTATGTGGAGGCCGAAGGCCGGGCCATTCTGGATATGCAGAAAACAGGCAAGCCATTCCTGGTGGTCATCAACTCCCAGGATCCGGGCGGAGTCGAGGCGCAGGCTCTCTGGTCGGAGCTGGAACAGCGCTATGGCGTCAATTGCGCGGTGATGAATGTGCTTACCATGCAGGAGCAGGAAATCCAGGGATTGCTGACGGCCGCCCTCTACGAATTTCCCCTGCGGGAGCTGCGCTTCTTCCTGCCGGGATGGCTGGAGGCGCTGGAACCGGAGCATCCCCTGAAAAAAACGCTCTATGACGCCCTGCGGAAAATGGCAGAGAAGTGCCAGCGCATTGCCCAGGCAGAGCCGTCCATCCGCGCACTGGAGGAGCTGGAGAGCGTCAGCGCGGTCCAGTTCGGCCCGGTGGATCTCGGAACGGGCACCGTCAGCTGCACAGTCTCTAGCCCGGAGGCCCTATTCTATCAGATTCTGGCGGAGCGGTCCGGCCTGGAGATCCGATCCCAGAAGGATCTTGTGCGCTATCTGTCCGAAATGGCTGCCATGCGGGAGGAGTACGAGCAGGTGGCGGACGCCCTGGAACAGGTCCGGGCCACGGGTTACGGCATCGTCCTGCCCACGCCGGAGCAGATGCAGCTCAAGACCCCGGAGATCGTCAAGCGAGGCGGCAGCTACGCAGTCCGCCTCCAGGCAAGCGCTCCTTCCATCCACATGATGCGGGCGGACATCCAGACGGAGATCAGCCCCATGGTGGGAGACGAGCGCCAGTCCCAGGAGCTGGTCCACTATCTGCTCTCAGAGTACGAGGAGGATCCGGAGAAGATCTGGCAGACCAACCTCTTCGGCAAGAGCCTCTATGAGCTGGTCAGCGAGGGCCTGTCTGGCAAGCTTCAGCGGCTGCCGGACAGCGTGCGCCTGAAGTTCCAGTCCGCCCTGTCCAAAATGGTCAACGAATCCGCGGGACGACTCATCTGTATCATCTGGTAATTGTTGACTTTTGCCGGAAAAGGAAGTATCATAGCCGGGATGAATCCCAAAATGTTTGAAAAGCGGGTGCTTCCTTTTGCTGACAAAAGATCGGTCCTTCTATAAGACTTTTTTTATCCTCTGTGGAACGCTGGTGCTGCAGAATATCATCGTCCTGGGTGTCAATCTGGCGGATAATGTCATGATCGGCGGCTATGCGGAGGTCTCTCTCTCAGGCGTGGCGGCAGTGAATCAGATCCAGTTTATTCTGCAGCAGGTGGTCAACGGCGTGGGCGACGTGATCGTGGTACTGGCCAGTCAGTATTGGGGCCAGAAACGGCTGGAACCCATCCGCAGCATCTCCGCCATTGGCACCAAGATCGCTCTGGGAATCGCCCTGGTGCTCTTTACTCTGGTGAGCCTGTTCCCGGAGGGGACGCTGCGTCTGTTCACCAACGATCCGGCGGTCATCTCAGAGGGCGTGCGCTATCTGCGCATCATCCGTTTTACCTATCCGGTCTTTGCCCTGACAACAGCGCTTCTGGCAACGCTTCGCAGCGTGGAGACGGTGCGCATCGCCCTGATCATCTCCATCAGCACACTGATTATCAACTGCTCCATCAACTACACCCTCATCTCCGGCCACTTCGGTGCGCCGGAGCTGGGCGTGGTGGGCGCGGCCATCGGCACGCTGACGGCTCGCTGTGTGGAGCTTGTGGTGGTTACCTGCTTCCTGGCCTTCCGGGACAAGAAGCTGAATCTGCGCTTCCGGGACCTTCTGGGCTGGAACAGCGCCCTTGCCCGGGACTATCTTCGGGTGGGCCTTCCTGTCATCATCACCGCAGGCCTCTGGGGCGCGTCCAACGCCCTGCAGACGGTGATTCTGGGCCATATGTCCTCCAATGCCATTGCGGCAAACTCCATGTCCTCGACCCTGTATCTGACCTTGAAGGTGGGCTCTGTGGGCGCGGCGTCGGCGGCGGCCATCATCATCGGAAAGACCATCGGCGAGGATCGGGGCCTTGCCAAGATCAAGGAGTACTCCCGCAGCCTTCAGGTTCTGTTCCTCTGCATCGGCGCGGTCATGTCCCTGGGACTGTTCTTCCTGAGAAAACCCATCCTGAGCCTCTATCAGCTCTCCGATGAGACCCAGGCCCTTGCAAACTCCTTCCTTCTGGTCCTCTGCGTCACGGGTTTCGGCATGTCCTATCAGATGCCAACGCTCACAGGCATCATCCGCGGCGGCGGCGATACCCGCTTCGTGCTCATCAATGACCTGATCAGCATCTGGGGCATCGTGCTGCCGGTGTCCGCGCTGGCCGCCTTTGTGCTGCACTGGTCCCAGGTGGCGGTGGTGTGCTGCCTGAATGCGGATCAGGTGTTCAAATGCGGCGCGGCTTGCATCCACTGCAACAGATATCGTTGGATCAAAAAGTTGACAAACTGAATTTTGATAGAGACTTGCGTTTTACCGGGGAATCTACTATAATAAAATTGGAGAGAAAGAACAACAGAAAAGAGGCGAGCGTATGGAAAAGGTCTCCGGCTATCAAAATATGACGGATGCGGAGAAGGTCGGCTTGCTGACCAAGAGCATCAACCTTGCCATTGAAAAAGAGCGCAACCGCTATTTGGCAGAGTATGAGCTGACGGCAGTCCAGGCGGATGTGATCCGTTTCCTCAGCTATGCCAGGACCAAGGAAATCGAGGTCAATCAGGTGGATATCGAGCGGGAACTTCACCTTTCCACCCCTACGGTGACTGGCATTCTCAAGCGTCTGGAGCTGAAAGGCTTCATTGTGAAGAAAGAGAGCCAGAAGGACCACCGCTACAAATCCATCTGCATGACGGAGCGGACGATCCGGGTCCACAAGAAATCCGCCCACATCAAGGAACGCATCGAGGAATACCTGATGCAGGGCCTGAGCCAGGCAGAGCGGGACCAGGCCATTGCAGCGCTGGAGGTCATGCTGGAAAACATGCAGACCTTGAACGACACCACCTTTGACGATTAAAAAAACGGGGCTTCGGCCCCGTTTTTTTTCGATCCTTGTTGCATTTCGGCGGGCTGGAGCGTTTTATCTGATAGAAGGAGGAAACTGCCATGAAAAAATATATGTGGGGATTGTTTCTTCTGCCGGTTCTGCTCTTTGGGATATTTCTCCTTGTAAGCCTGCTCCAGCCCCGCGTGAGTTCCTTGGATCGCCGACTGGACAGGCTGGGGCTTGAGCGGTCAGCGCATTATATCTCGGACCTGGTCAGCGATCCAGAGATGCAGGCGGTGTTTGTTGCCCGGGTGGTTCCGGGAACCACCAGTTATGAGGATGGAACCTGGCGATCCCCTCAGGGCTATCCATCCAAAGCTTACCCGGCCCGCTATGCCAGCACGCAGGTGGTGGTGGAGCAGGTTATGCGCGGCGAGCAGGACTGGGTGGGAACGACCTTGACCGTAGAGGAGCTGCTTCTGGAGGAGAGAAAGGATCATTTTCTCGCGTCCCGCCTGGAAGATGGCTCCATTGAGCGGGCGGTTTTCTGCGCGTCCCATGAATTTCCACGCCGTCTCATCCTGACAGTCCCGGAGCTTCACATCCTGCCCGTCTCCAAGGACGGAAGCCTGGCAGTCTGGCCGGATCTTCTGGATGCGGATTCCTTCCTGACTTTGGACGCCTTCGATGCCATGGCGCACGCTGAATTGGGATCCTTCTATGGTCTTCCCGGCTTCGCGGTGCAGCGGGATCTGACTCAGGATGAACTGGACTTCTTTCAGGAGCTGTTTGAGCGGCCGGAGAACAATCACTATATCCGGGCAAGAATACCCGCAACCGATCAGCCAGTTTCCGCGGCGTTGGAGCAGGAGAAGCGCAATCCGGAGAGCGTCGCGTTCAAAATAGACGCAGGCTACTGCCGTGCACTGCTTGTAAATTCTCAAAAAACAGCCAGGGATAATTCTGACACGCCGGAGAAAATGGAAACGATTGTGGAGTTTGTCGTCTTCTTCACGCTGGAGAGAAACGAGCAGCCGGCCCGATACGGGCTGACGTTTACGATGAATCTGAAGAAGCAGAAGCTTTCCAATGTGGCCTATCTGACCGGAAAGCTGATTGATTGAGACTGGAGAAACAAAAGGAACGCCGCACCCTCAGGGTGCGGCGTTCCTTATGCTCTTTCAGGACAGCTTTTCGATGGCAGCGCGGACGCGCTTCAAAGATTCCTCCTTGCTCAGAAGAGCGCACAGCTCCGTGGCGCCGCCGGGAGTGGAGGCCTTGCCGGAGACGGCAACACGAAGAGGCCAGAGCAGCGCGCCGTTCTTCATACCCTGCGCTTCTGCCAGAGATACCAGGCAAGCATAAAGGCTGTCGTTGTCCCAGTTCTCCAGGCCTTCCAGGACAGGCAGCATGAGCTGAAGAGAGGTCAGGGATTTCTCCGGATCCGTCTTCATCTTCTTGTTGGTGTAAAGGTCCAGCTCGTACTCCGGAACCGCGTCGAAGAAATCCACCTTGGCGGGAATATCGGTCAGAACCTCGCAGCGCTGCTGCAGAAGCTTGGACACGGCGAACAGATCCACCTGGCTTGCGTGGATGGCCTGCTCCAGGAAGGGCTTTGCCTTTTCAAAGAATGCCTCGGGGGAGAGAGCCTTGATGTATTCCGCGTTCATCCAGGTCAGCTTCACCTTGTCGAAGATGGCGGGGGACTTGGAGATGCCCTTGATGTCGAAGGCGGCCTTCAGCTCGTCCATGGTGAAGATTTCCTGCTCGGACTGATCCCCCGTGGGACTCCAGCCCAGCAGGGCCACATAGTTCACCACAGCCTCGGTCAGATAGCCCTCGGCAATCAGGTCCTCATAGGAGGGATCCCCGTGGCGCTTGGACATCTTGTGCTGGGCGTCCCGCATGACGGGAGAGCAGTGAATGTAGGTGGGGATCTCCCAGCCGAAGCCCTCATAGAGCAGGTTGTACTTGGGGGCGGAGGAGAGATACTCGCTGCCGCGGACCACATGGGTGATGCCCATGAGGTGGTCGTCAATGACGTTGGCGAAGTTGTAGGTGGGCAGGCCGTCGGACTTGAGAAGTACCTGGTCGTCCAGATCATCGTTGGGCACGGTGATGTCGCCGAAGCTCACATCGGAGAAGGTGGTGGTGCCGCCACGGGGGATCTTCTGACGGATGACATAGCTCTCGCCAGCCTGGACCCGGGCAAGGGCCTCCTCCAGAGAGGCATCCCGGCAGGCACAGACGTGCTTGCGAATGGGCGCGGGCTCTGCGTCCTCGGAGGGATTCTCTTCAACGGCTTCCTTCTGGCAGAAGCAGTAATACGCGCCGCCACGGCGGACCAGGAGCTCTGCGTACTTGCCGTAGAGGCCCCGGCGCTCGGTCTGCACATAGGGACCCACGGGACCGCCCACATCGGGGCCCTCGTCATGATCCAGACCGCACTCAGCCATGGTCTTATAGATCACATCCACAGCGCCCTCTACCAGACGGCCCTGGTCCGTGTCCTCGATGCGAAGAATGAACTTGCCGCCCGCGTGCCGGGCGATCAGATAGGTATAAAGCGCCGTGCGCAGATTGCCCACATGCATATAGCCCGTGGGGCTGGGGGCAAAGCGGGTGCGCACCTCTCCCTTGGGAATGCGCTGCTCCAGCTCGTCAAAAAAGTCCATAGTTGGTCCTCCTGTATCATCCTGTGCCTATGATAGCATTTTTTTCGGAAAAAGCAAGGGAGGAATCCTCCATTTTCCGCCGGATCAACGATTGCCAGTGATGAATGCATTGCGAGAGCAGGGGTAGATCCAGCTCTTGCGAAAGAACCTGGCTTCGATCGTCCCGCATCGCACGAAGCAGGGAGGCCTGGAGACCTGTCAGGTCCTGAACCAGGGAATCCTCCTCCAGCAGCTCCATCATCGTGATACCGTCCAGAAGAAGGGGCCGGAAGAGACGGTTCAGTGCGGCTCTCTGCGCCTGGGGCGTTTGACTCGTCCTGCAAAACGATAGGATGGCTGTTTCCAGATCCGCTAAGTTTTGAACAGATTCCCTCAGAACGGGCGCAGTGTCGGGACGCTGCGGCCTGCATGGCGAGAGCACCGAAACGATCACTGCTTCGTCCAGACGGGACGACAGTTCCTCTTCGCTCCAGACGTATTCGTCCGGAACGGAATCATCTGGGCGCTTGTTGTTGAGAAAACGGTAGACGCCGTCTGAACAGCCCTGGTAAATTACAGCATGCTTGTCATGCTCCGTGATGTGAACGCCCAGCATCACGGATGTACGCGAAGAGAGAAACTGGGGCACATCTGCGCGGGAGACTGTCTGTTCCTCCAGATGGAAGCCATGGGGCATCAAAAACAGATCAAACCAGCGCGCGGATTGGAGCATTGGCCCTGCGGAAAAACTGCCGCAAGCGTCCCGGCTTACCAGGAAAGGCAGGCCCATCTCCAGCGCAATAGTCCGGTCATCCGTGTCAAAACCCTGAGCGGCCAGCAGGTTGGCTAGGCCTGCGTAGGAGCAGCTTGCCCGAAAACTCATGTATTTCATCGCAGTTTCCCTCCTGTTTCGGCATTTTATCACAGGTCCCGGAAAAAGTAAATCAAGATCGGAAAGCCTGTCAGTTTTTGCGAACTTCGTCGTTTGTTTCCTTGCGCAATGGGGGAGAATATGATAGAATAACGGAAGATTTAGCAAAATCATCCCTGATAGAAAGGTTTGAATGTCATGGAAGAAACAAAGAAAGTCATGCTATCCGGCATCCAGCCCTCCGGCGATCTGCATCTGGGCAACTACCTGGGCGCCATCAAGAACTGGGCGGAGCGGGCTGACAGCTTTGATTGCTTTTATTTTATGGCCGATCTGCACACCATCACCGTGCGGCAGACTCCGGCGGATCTTCGCCGGCGGACCCTGGAGCAGCTGGCGATCTACATCGCCTGCGGTCTGGATCCGGAGAAGAACACCCTGTTTATCCAGTCCCATGTCCACGAGCACGCGGAGCTTGGATGGGTGCTGGGCTGCTATACCATGTTCGGCGAGCTGAGCCGCATGACCCAGTTCAAGGACAAGTCCGCCAAGCACCGCGACAACATCAACGGCGGCCTGTTCACCTACCCGTCCCTCATGGCGGCGGATATCCTGCTCTATCAGCCGGACTATGTCCCTGTGGGCGAGGATCAGAAGCAGCATGTGGAGCTCTGCCGCAACATCGTGCAGCGCTTCAACGGCATTTATGGTGATGTGTTCAAAATGCCGGAGCCTTTTATCCCCAAGGCCGGCGCCCGGGTCATGTGCCTCACAGAGCCGGATACCAAGATGTCCAAGTCCATCCCTGAGGGCTGCGTGTTCCTGATGGAAAAGCCGGAGGACATCGCCCGCAAGTTCAAGCGGGCCATCACCGACTCCGACACGGAGAAGTGCGTCCACTTCGATCCGGAGAAGAAGCCCGGCGTGTCCAACCTGATGAACATCTATTCCGCCGTCACTGGGCAGAGCCTGGAGGCCATCGAGGCCGAGTTCGACGGCCAGGGCTACGGCGCCTTCAAGCCCCGTGTGGGCGATGCGGTCATCGAGACCCTGCGGCCTATCCGGGAGGAGGCCTCCCGCATTCTGACCGACAAGGCATATCTGGAAACGGTCTACAAGTCCGGCGCGGAGCGGGCCAGCTACGTGGCACAGAAGACCCTGCGCAAGGTCTATAAGAAGATCGGCTTCGTGGCCCGCTAAGGGGCAATTCTCAAAAGAAAGGGGAGACGAGCGTGGATTATCATTTCATGCTTCGACTGCTCCTGGCGTTGGTGGCAACGGGGATTGTATCCTTTGCCGCAACGCCCATTGTCAAGCTGCTTGCCATCAAGGTGGGCGCCATGGACGTGCCAAAGGACAACCGGCGCATGCACAAGGTTCCCATTCCGCGCCTGGGCGGTCTGGCGATCTTTATCGCGTTTTTGCTGGGCGTTCTGGTCTTCGCGGATGTTGACCGGCAGCTCCAGGGGATCCTCCTGGGCGCGATCATGATTGTGATTCTGGGTGTGCTGGATGACATTCTCACTCTGCGTGCTCTGCCCAAGCTGCTGGTGCAGATCGCGGCGGCCGGGGTTGCCGTGTTCCACGGCTGTATCATTGATACCATTTCCAATCCCAATCCCTTCTCCGCCGCGCCCTGGATCGTGCTGGGCAAGTGGGCTATTCCCGTGACCATTCTCTGGATCGTGGCCATTACCAACGCCGTCAACTTCATCGACGGCCTGGACGGCCTGGCCTGCGGCGTCAGCGCGATTTCGGCGGCAAGCTTGTTTGTGGTGTCCCTCCTGGTCAGCGAGCAGAATGTGGCGGTGATCCTGGCAGTCCTTCTGGGCGCCTGCCTGGGCTTTATTCCCTATAACCTGAACCCGGCCAAGATCTTTATGGGCGACACCGGCGCAACCTTCCTGGGCTATATCCTTGCAACCCTGTCCATCAGCGGTCTATTCAAGATGTACGCCATCATATCCTTTGCCGTTCCGTTCCTGATCCTGGGCGTGCCCATCTTTGACATCTGCTTTGCCATTCTGCGGCGCCTTGCAAAGGGGCAGAATCCCATGGCGGCGGACCGGGGGCATGTCCATCATCGGCTCATCGACATGGGCTTCTCTCAGAAGCAGGCGGTGGCTATCGCGTATCTGATCACAGCGATCCTGGGACTTGCGGCGGTGGTTCTGACCTCCTCGGGAGAGATGAAGGCCATGCTCCTCATCGGCGCGGTAATCGTGGTGGGCGCCATCGGCGTGCGGGTGATTTTCACCCGGCCGGAGTCCAAACCCCAGGAGCCGGAAGCTCCGGAACCTGAGACGCAGGAGCCGGAGGCCCAGGCGGACAATCAAACGGCGCAATCGGAGGATTCCAATGAGTAAGAAAAAAGTCATGTCAGTCTTCGGAACCCGGCCAGAGGCCATCAAAATGGCCCCCCTGGTTCAGCAGCTGGCCCGTTCAGAGCATTTTGAGAGCATCTGCTGCCTGACGGGGCAGCATCGTCAGATGCTGGATTCGGTCATGGAGATCTTTCATCTGCACGCCGACTACGACCTGGATATCATGGAGCGAAGCCAGACCCTCTCCACCATTACCACCAAGACCTTGCTCGGTATGGAGAAGGTCATCGCAGAGGCCAAGCCGGACCTGATCCTGGTCCACGGCGACACCACCACCGCTTTTGCAGGCGCTCTCTCCGCCTTTTATCAGAAGGTGCCCGTGGGCCATGTGGAGGCAGGCCTTCGGACCTTTGACAAATACTCCCCCTATCCGGAGGAGATGAACCGGAATCTCATCGGCAAGATTGCCGATCTGCACTTTTCTCCCACCCTTTCCAATGCGGAGAATCTCCGCAGGGAACATATGGCCGGGGAGATCTTCATCACCGGCAACACGGTGATTGATGCCATGAAGACCACGGTCCAGGAGGACTTTACGTTTTCGGACGAGCGGCTGAATCAGCTGGACTTTTCCCGCCGGGTCATCGTCATGACCTGTCATCGGCGGGAGAACTACGGCGAGCCCATGGCGGCCATCATGCGCGCCGTGCGAAAGCTTGCTGAGGCCCATCCGGAGGTGACGGTGGTCTATCCTGTCCACCTGAGCCCTGTGGTGCAGCAGGCGGCCCATTCCGGGCTGGACGGGCTTAGCAATGTGCTGCTCATCGATCCCATCGACGTGGAGCAGATGCACAACCTGATGGCCCGCGCTTATCTGGTTTTGACCGACTCCGGCGGCCTCCAGGAGGAGGCGCCGGCTCTGGGAAAACCTGTTCTGGTCATGCGTCGGGAGACAGAGCGGCCTGAGGCCATTGCCGCGGGAACGGCCAGACTGGCCGGCGTGGAGGAACAGACCATCGTCTCCATGACGGAGGAGCTGCTTGAAAGCCCGACTGCTTATGAGAAAATGGCAAAGGCCGTCAACCCCTACGGCGACGGCAATGCCTGCGCGAGAATTGAACAGGCCATCGCCTGGTACTTTGGCCTAACATCTGAGCGGCCGGAGCATTTCCAGGCATAACACGAAAGGAGCGGAGAACATGAAAGCGAGATCCGGCGCAAAGACAGCTGCGATCGTTCTGGTCTCCGCTCTGTTTTTGGTGGGCCTGATGATTCTGGCCTATCGCATCATGACGCTGCGCAATGACAAGCCCGGGATCACACTCCCGGATGCTAGCACTCCGGTGGAGGAACAGCCTCCTCAGGAGCAGCAGACGGCAGACCGCTTTGTGACGGTGGACACCACCAACGTGCTGGATGTGCTGGAGACCCTCCGCACGGCGGATTCCTTCTATCAGCAGTTCACCACCACCTTGTTCTGGGGGAAGGAACAGTCGGAACGGAAGGTGGAGTGGTTCCAGGCCCGGGGAATTGTGCGGATCAATGTCTGGGAAGCAGGCAGAAAACGCAGCTATCTGACAGACGGTAACGTGCTCTTTCTCTGGTACGAGGGAGAGACAGAGGCAGCAGAACGAAATCTGGATCAGGATCTGAGCCTGGAGGATCTGGCCGGCGTCCCGGAATATAAAAAGGAGCTGGTTCAGGCGGAGATTCTGGAGGCATCTTACCTCAGCTCCGGCAGCTCTGAGCAGGAGATCGTGTATGTAAGCGCTGTGCTGCCCTCTGGAAGCCATCGACAGTATTGGATTGATCTGCCCACCGGACAGCTGGTTCAGGCAGATATTATGGAGGATCAGCAGCTGAGCTATCAGGTGCTGCAGACCAGCCTGGAACAGGCCGGCCCGTCAGATCCCATCTTTGAGGACGCCTTCTGTCTGCCGGATGGGACAGAGCCGTTCCGCCCCTAAAACAGCAGGAACACACCCAGAGCAAGGAGCACGGAGAGAATGTCCTCCTCGCCATCCAGCAGGATCAGCAGAAGGATCATCAGCACCAGCAGATCCCCAGTGTCCAGCTGAGCAGGCTGAAGGCCTGGACGAGGCGGTCTGGGATCCGGCGGCTTTGGCCGTTGCGCCGGCGGAGATACCGGAGGCGCAGGGCAGGGGGGCGGGGCCATAGGCCGCCGCTCAAAACAGCCGTTTGCGCCGGGTACATATCGGTTATACATGGCCTTCCTCCTCGCTCTTGGACTGCATAGCCTGGATCGCCATGCGCGCGATCCGACCGGCTCTTGCGGCCCGGATGGCTCGCTCCAGACTCTTCTGACGCTCCGGGCGCAGATAGGGCCGCAGGGCCCGGATCAGGGCTTCCTGGCGGGAATCCCCCGCGCTGCCCGCAAGGGAGAGCAGCGGTGAAAGATCCGGCCCGGCAGCCGGTGCAGACTCCTGGCCTGCATCCGGCGGCATGGCGCCCAGCGCCTGAGCCAGGGAAAAGACCTCCTGCATCTTTTGCGGGTCATGGAGCACCTGCTCCAGAAGTCCGGAGAGATCATCCATCGGGGTCCAGCTCCTTTCGAAGCGCGCGCCCTTCCGATGAGTTCAGCAGGGGAGAGATCAGCGCCTTGGCGCCTGCCTCGTCTCCTGCCTGGAGCCGCTCGGCTGCCTGGCGAAGCGTTTTTCCGCCGTCACGCAGAAGAAGCTCCTTCAGCGCCTGCCCCTGTGGGCTGGAAAGAAGCTGCTGTGCCTGCTGCAATTGTTTCGGGTCCGGTTGCTTCATGGGAATCCCCCTTTCCATTCGGCCCATTCTATGTACAAAAGTGAGTGTGTGTGATGAAAATACTGGTTCTCTCCGATTCTCACGGAGACGTGGAGGCCATGACCCGAGCGGTTCGGCAATTTGCACCGGATCTGGTCCTGCATCTGGGCGACTGTCTGCGGGACGCCATGCGCCTGCAGGAGCAGATTGCGCTCATCCCCATGGAGATGGTTCCAGGCAACTGCGATTTTGGGACTCATGCCCCGGAGACCCGCATCCTGGAGCTGGGCGGCGTTCGGATCCTGATGACTCATGGACATCGCTTCCAGGTGAAGATGAGCCCCCTGCGGGCCATCTACGCCGCTGCGGAGGCGCAGGCACAGCTGCTTCTCTATGGGCATACCCATCAGGCGCTGCACACAGCCCAGATGGGTGTCCAGGTCCTGAATCCCGGCAGCTGCGGCGGCCCGGCGGGAACCTGCGGCATCATTGAAATCAACGAAGAAGACGGCAGCTTCCGCTGCGCACTTGAAACAATAGGAGGAACAACCAATGATTCTAGCCATTGACGTGGGCAATTCCAACATTACCATCGGCGGCGTGGACGGCGATCTGATTTCCTTTGAGGCTCGCCTTGCCACCGATCATGTTAAGACCTCGGACCAGTACAGCGTGGAGCTGAAGAATATGCTGGAGCTCTTCTGCATCGGCGTGCCGGATGTGGAGGGCTGCATCGTGGCCTCCGTGGTCCCGCCTGTGACCAATTCCATAGTCACTGCTATCCGCAAGGTTCTGGGCATCCGCCCCATTTTGGTGGAGTCCGGAATCAAGACTGGGCTGAACATCCTCTGTGACAGCCCTGCCCAGGTGGGCAGCGACTTGATCGTGGGCGCTGTGGCTGCGCTGAAGATGGCCAAGCCCCCCATTGCCATTGTGGACATGGGAACCGCGACCACCATCACCATTTTGGATCACAACGGCGCATTCCTGGGCGGCAGCATCTGCACCGGTGTGAAGATCTCCATGGATGCGTTGACCTCCCGGACCGCGCAGCTGCCCGGCGTCAGTTTGGAGCAGCCCAAGCGGATCATCGGCCGCAATACGGTGGAGAGCATGCAGTCCGGCCTGATGGTCGGCGCTGCCGCCATGCTGGACGGTATGCTGGACCGCATGGAAGAGGAGCTGGGGGAGAAGCTGACGGTCATTGCCACTGGCGGCATCGCCCGGTTTGTGCTGCCTATGTGCCGCCGGGAGATGATCTATGATCGGGATCTGGTGCTCAAGGGCCTGGCTATTCTGTACCACCTGAACACCAGACGCTGAGGAAGCTGTCATGGATGCTCCAGCCTGCTATGAGCCGGACCGCTTGTTTGCTTCAAAGGAGCTTCTGCAATCGGTGGAGGATGAGAGCTTTTATCTCTATTATGCCGAAGGAATCCGGTTCCGGACGCGTCGCCTCCTGGCGGCCTTCTCCTGGAATCCGGAAAACCGCTGTTTCTTTCCTGTGAAAGCCAACGCCAACCCGGAGATTTTGCGGATGCTTCTGGAAGAAGGGCTGGGACTGCTCTGCACAAGCGTTGTTGAGCTGCGCCTGGCCGTCTCCGTAGGCGCGTCGGGGAATCAGATCCTGTTCGCGCCGGTGGCGGCGGATGAGAAGGACTGGGCAGAAGCGTGCCGCTGCGGTGCGCGTCTGAGCCTGGATCGCCCGGAGGCAGTTCGATTGCTTGCCCAGGCTGGATCGCTGCCGGAGGAGATTCTGCTTCGGGTTCAGCCCCAGGAGCCCATCCGAGTCGGCGCCCAGATCGTGGTGAAGCCGGAGAATTCCAAATTTGGCATGGCGCCGCAGCTTCTGCCGGAGGTTGCCAGACAGCTGGAAAAGCTGGGTGTAAGGCGACTGGGACTTCATGTCCACCTGACCGGTTATCTCAGTGAAGTCGGCTACTGGGCCGCGCTTGCAGAGCTTCTTTGGAAGCTGGCGCAGACCATTCAGAAGAAGTCGGGCATGTCCGTTTCCTGCTTGCACCTGGGCGGGGGCCTTGCCTCCGGCGGAAGGCCGGAGGAGCAGTTTCCCGAGATCGAGGAAGTGGCGGAGCGGATCCGCGCGAAACTTTTGCGGTCTGGAGAGACGATTCCGGTGGAAACTGCCTTTGGAAGCTGGCTGCTGGGCGAAAACGGCCTGTATCTGACCCGGGTGAAGGCTTTCCGGGAGGACGAGCCGTTGCGGCCAATTCTCTTTGTTGCTGGAAGCGCATTTCATGTGGGCGATCTGCTTTTGAAGCGAAGCTATCATCATATCAGTGTCGTCGGAAAAGAGACGGTGGAGGGCCGGGTGGTCTGTTCCGTGGCAGGCGCCTGTTCCGATCAGCAGGATTTTCTGGGCAAGCGGCGGCTTCTGCCGGTCCCGGCTTCCGGAGATTTGCTGGCAGTCCATCACACAGGCGCTTATGGCTATTCCATGGCCCTCAATCTCCCAGGCCAGCCACTCTGCCGGGAGTATCTGCTGGAAAACGGCAGGATCCGATGTATCTGAGAAGCCATGTGGTGAACGAAGAAAGAACACAGGAGCCCCCGGCCTATGGCCGGGGGCTTTCGTCATTTCTTGGCTGCCCATGAGAGCAGCCCATAGCGGCCTGAATCTGCAGCCTCAAAACAGTCGTGCAGCAGCCTTGCGCAGCGGATGCGGGTCAGGGGTCTGCCGCTGAGGGACAGAGTCCCTGCTCCTGCCTCAGAAAGTGCCTGCACCGCATCCTGCGCCCAGGCCTCCGTGGCCTCCGGCTCGGAGATGCTTGCACTGACGGAGACGGGGAGCTGCAGAAGGTTCTGGAGAATCACAGCGGCTTCTGCCTCTGTGACACGCTCTTCCGGACGAAAAATCAGCCCCGCAGGGGTCCGGGCGCCGGAGATCAGACCAGCCGCCACGGCAGAGCTGAGGTATGGCCGGGTCCAGGAAGCACTCTGCGATTCGTCTGAAAAGCCGGTGCGCAGGGTCTCGGCGCTGGGCTCGAGATCAAAAAGACGCGTGACCAGCACGACAAACTCACTGCGCGAGACCGGATCCTCCGGCCCGAAGCAGAGCGTGCCTGCAACCTGCTCACCGGTGAGGAGCCCCTGATCCTTGACCCACATGGCATAGTAGGCATCGCCGCGGCCCTCCATATCCGCAAACACAGCCCTGTCCTCGGGCTTCTTGATGCGAATCATGACCTTTGCCTCCTCAGAGACGCCGTCCCGGTCGTCAGTCGCGGTAAAGGTGAAGCTGTCTGTACCAACTTTGTTCCGATCCGGGGTGTAGGTGAAGCCGCCGTCGGCAGATAGAATCACTTCGCCCCGCTTGGGTTCCTGCACGATGGCAAAGCGCAGACTGTCTCCCTCCGGATCCGTTGCGGTGAGCTGCCCGGCAATCGGAATGTTCTTGTAGGTCTCCAGTGCCAGATCCTGGACCTGAGGGACCTGGTTGGCTTTCTTGCCGAAGACCTTCAGAGCCAGCGTTTGCACGGCTCCAGCCCTGCCATTGGTCACAGGCAGATAGGAAAGACTGCAAACTGCGCCCTCATCACTGGCAGGAAGAAAGCAAAGCTGAGCAAGGTCCTTTGCGCTGAGGGTGTCTCCGGCGCGAAGGACCCGACTGCCCCATTGGAGGGTGCCCTGATCCGCGTCCGGAACAGCAGTGAGTACCACGCCGGCGGCAGAAGAGAAGTCCTGTGGAGAAAAGGCATAGCCCTCCGATGCGAAGCTGCTTCCTGCGAGAAGCGCGGCAGAAAGCCCCAGCAGCGCAAGACGGGAGAGAATGCGGGAGTGTTTCATGGGAAAATACCTCCTTCAAAAGATTGCAGAGGTATTATTTGCCGAAGGAAGGATCTTATGCCGGAAAATGAAAAAACCAGTTCATGAAAAAACGCTGGCAGGTCTCCCAATGACGGGAGACCTGCCAGCGCACAGCAAGGCGACGAAATCAGACGTTGAACAGGAAGTTGACCACGTCTCCATCCTGCATGACATACTCCTTGCCTTCACTGCGGAGCAGACCCTTGGACTTGGCAGCAGCCAGGGTGCCACAGGCCTGGAAATCAGAGAAGGCAATGACCTCGGCACGGATAAATCCGCGCTCGAAATCGGAGTGGATCTTGCCTGCCGCCTGGGGCGCCTTGGTGCCCTTCTTGATGGTCCAGGCGCGGCATTCATCGGTTCCCGCGGTGAGGAAGCTGATCAGACCCAGCAGGGAATAGGAACAGCGGATCAGCCGGTCCAGACCGGATTCCGTGATGCCCAGTTCCTCCAGGAACATGGCCTTTTCCTCCGGATCATCCAGCTCGGCAATGTCGGCTTCCAGTTTGGCGCAGATGGGAAGCACCTGGCTGCCCTCCGTATCAGCAAGCTGCTGCACGGCTAGATAGTTCCGGCTCTGGGTGGGATCGGAGACCTCATCCTCGCCAAGATTGGCGGCGTAGATGGTCTTTTTCAGCGTCAGAAGGTCGCTGGTGGCGATGAGCGCAGCGTCCTCCTCGTCGCAGTCAAAGGTCCGGGCCAGCTTGCCCTCGTTCAGATGCTCCTTCAGAGCGGTGAACACATCCACCTCGTGCTGGAAGCGCTTCTCGCCGCTTTTCAGGGATTTCTGGGCCTTGTCAATCCGGCGATCCACCATTTCAAGGTCCGCCATCACCAGCTCCAGATTGATGATCTCAATGTCACGCAGAGGATCGGTGCTGCCCTCCACGTGGGTCACGTTTGGATCCTCAAAGCAGCGCACCACATGGACGATGGCGTCGGTGGAGCGGATGTTGGACAGGAACTGGTTGCCAAGGCCCTCGCCCTTGGAGGCGCCCTTCACCAGTCCGGCGATGTCCACGAACTCAATGACCGCATGGGTGGTCTTTTTGGGAGAATAGAGCTCCGAGAGCCAGCTCAGACGCTCGTCGGGAACGGTGACCATGCCCACATTGGGCTCGATGGTGCAGAAGGGGTAGTTTGCCGCCTCTGCGCCAGCGTTGGTGATTGCATTGAACAGGGTGCTTTTTCCCACATTGGGCAGACCCACGATGCCTAATTTCATATTACCAGTGCTCCTTTGAAAATGCAGTCGTCATTCTTGGCTCATTCTATCACGAATGTGCTGATTTTTCTACCCCAAAAAACTGGGGGAGCCGGATTCTTAACGATCTGCGCGATTGAACACAGAAGCAGCAAACGCCGCACGGCTGTGCGGCGCTTGCTGCATGCATGGGTTCAGGTGCGGGATAATTATTTTGCCTCGAAAGTGTAGTAGACGACTGTGGTTACAGGAGAGCCTGCAAAGGCTTCGTCCACCTCAATGACAACCTGGTGTGTACCAGCATCCAGGGTCCCGGAGAGGGTGCCTGTCAGATCCGGATTGGTCTGGAGACGGAGGCCCTCAGGCAGGGGAGCCGCAGGGCGATACTGGAACTGACCGGCAAAGCCGCCCTTTGCCTGAATGTTCAGCTGAATGGGAGTACCTGCTTCCACAGCAAAGCACTGGCCGGGCGCGGGTGTTACCTCCAAAAGACCGCCGATGTAGAGCGGGAGCACTGCTTCCAGAGACTTGCCCTCCTCGTCGGTGACCCGGATGCCCACCTGGTAGAGGCCGGATTCCGTGGCCTGAGGCGCACAGCGGATCTCGCCCTGGGCGGAGAGGGAGAAGCCCTCCGGCAGTTTTGCGCTGCTGCGCTCCGGAAGCCAGGCAAAGACTTTCCGGCCAAGACCGCCGGATACCTGGAGCTGGGCGGCATAGAGACTTGCCACCTTGCCCGGCAGGAGCGTCTGATCCAGGGTGAGGGGGGCGTCAGAGCGGTCTGAAACCACAATGGTGTAGGGCACATCCACAAACAGCGTGGGCACCGTGTCCTCGATCTCCACATGGACGAAGAAATCAAATCTTCCGGCCTGCTCCGGGACGCCCTCAATGGCGTAGCCGGTGAAGCGCATGCCGCCCACCTTGAGCCCGGGAGGAAGCTGTCCCTTGGAAGAGAACAGATACACAGCAGAGTGAATGCCGCGCGTTGCGTGGATCGGAATGCGCAGGGGCGCACCCAGCTCTGCGGTGACGCCGCTGGGGGATCCAAAATGAAGATCCAGATAGTCCTGAGTGCAGAGGGTATAGCTGCGGCTTCCGTGGATGGCAGCGCCGTCAGCGAAGATCGTGAAGGAACGGGACTCATGCAGACCTGTTTTCTCTGGCATGCCTGCAAGCACACCGGTTGTGGGATCAAAGTGCAGTCCGGCGGGAAGAATGCCCTCCAGACGAAGCGTGACCGCCTCTGTTCCGCAGACCGCCTGAAGGACCTGGTGATAGGGAATCCCAAGCCGGACCTCAGGAAGGGACTCCGGCTGAATGGTGATGGGGCGGATCTCCAGATCCAGGGCCTTTTCCGCCCAGCCGAAATCGCTCTGTACCCGGAAGGTGATGGAGTAGCGGCCCTCAGCGCCTGCAGCTGGCGCGCCGGAGAGGACGCCGTTTCCATGCAGCTGGAAACCCAGCTGGGTGAATGCCTCCTCGGACAGAGCACTGGCAGGGGAGATGGACCAGGTGTACCGGCTGGTGCCCTCGTCGCCTGCAGCAAAGAGGGGCGTGCACTTGCGCGTCTCATAGGGAACGCCGGTGATAGCGGTGGGCAGGACGGTGGTGAGGATCCGAAGCGCCGTCTTCTCGTGATAGGGCACGTCCGACTGACCGATCAGGCCGGTATTGTAATGCCCGTCCAGGAAGACGTTGCGGCTCCTGAGCATATTGGTGAAGAAATGCGCGGCGTTTTCCAGCAGACGCTGCCGGGTCAGGCGACCGGACTGGATCCCGGCAAACACCTGGTCAGAGATGGAATAGCGGGTGTGGGTGCCGGACATGATGACATCATTGCCTGCAATCATTTCATCCGCGCCGTCTGCAATCTCGTCATAGTCGCCCCAGTCTGTGACCACAAAGCCTCGGAAGCCCCATTCATCCCGAAGAATGCCGGTGAGCAGATCCGGGCAGGAGGCACAATAGGCGCCGTTGATCTTATTGAAGGCGCTCATGACGGTGTAGACGCAGCCTGTTGAGATGGCCATTTCAAAGGGTTTGAGACTCAGCTCCCGCAGAGCGCGCTCCGCCATGATGGAGTTGATTGCGTCCAGATTGTCGCCTGCCGCCTCGGAGTGGCGGGTGTGGCGGCCACGACGGAACTGCTCCTGCTCGTTGGCGACGAAGTGCTTGCAGCACACGTGAAGCCCGGCCTGGCCCACGCTCCGGACCACGTTGCTCGCCACAATGCCGGAGAGAATGGGATCCTCGGAATAGTACTCCGCGTTGCGTCCGCAGAGGGGATTCCGGTGCAGATTGATGGAAGGAGCCAGCCAGATATCCACATTGGCGGCTTTCATTTCGGAGGCGACAGTGCTTCCCCAGAGAGCATAGAGCTCCTGGTTCCAGCTGGCCGCAATGCCAGGCGCCTTGGGATAGCCGGGGTTCGGATCGGTTTTCAGCCGCTCAGCCACAGGTTCGTGGATCATGATGCCGCCGGAGCCGTCGCAGTAACTGAGGCTTGGAATGCCCAGACGGGAATTTGCCCGGGAGCTGCCGGCGCCGGTGGAGTATGCGTTGGGGGAAGTGGGCTTGCTGCGCTGGGTGGTCAGGCAAACGCCGGGATCATCCGGGCAGAAGAGCTCCTGTCCGATTCCGGCGCCGCCGGAGAGCAGGCAGGCGGCCTCATAGTCCGTGAGCTGGCTGACGAAGTCAGCCAGGCTGATCTGACCGTCCGCCACTGCCTGGAGCATTGCCGCATGGTCCTCCGGCGCGATTCCGGGGATAAAAGGAGCGCGCGGCGCGGGCGCATGGATGGGAACATCCCGCTGCCAGAGCGTCAGGATGGGCTTGGAGGCCAGCTCCTGCGCGTCCTTCTCCGCGTTGCCGATGGGATCGGAGCCTTTTTTTGCGTTCAGGCGCAGAGCTTCAAACTCCCGCTGATTCGCGCCGTCCCCATCGGGGTTGCACAGGTCCAGCCCCAGACGGTTTGTCAGCTGTTCTTCCACGATGCGCTCCTGCACGCTGAGCGCGCCGCAAACCACGGTGTTTCGGGAACTGTCGCCGGCACGGATCAGATGCAGACCTGGCTCCAGCACATAGGCAGCCTGCTCCTCAGAGTAGGAGGCCAGATCGTGCAAAGTGAAGCTGATCCGAAGGATCTCAGACTCGCCCTGCTTCAGAAGGCGGGACTTGGCAAAGCCCATGAGCCGCTGATAGGGTTGATCCAGCGCCACCGAGGGGCTGGAAGCATAGACCTCCAGAACTGCTTTGCCGGGCATCTCAGAGCGGTTTTCCACAGACGCTGTGACAATCAGCGTGCTGCCGTCCCGGGTCAGGGCATGGGCGGAGAAGCGGAAATCGGAGTAGCTCAGACCGAAACCAAAGGGGAAGACTACATCGTCAGAGCTGCCCCGGAAGGTGTCAAAGTAACGGTAGCCCGCGTAGATGTACTCCTGGTAGATGGAGACCGGATCCTTCGGCCCGTTGAGGGTGCCATAGCGACGGCCGTTGTCTCCAAAGCCAGGTTTTGCGCCGTTGCTCAGATAGGACTGCTGACCGCCGTAGTTGCGGGTGGAGAAGTGGGCATCGATGGTCCGGGCCATGGTGTCGGTCAGCTTGGCAGAGAAATTGGCTCTGCCATAGATGAGATCGCTCAGCACATCGCCATAGTGGCTGCCGGCGCCGTAGGAGAAGACGATCGCGGCGATGCTGCCCTGGGGATCCAGCCGTTCCAGCCAGCTCAGGTCAATGGAGCCGGAGGAGTTGACCACCAGGACTACCTTTGCAAAATGGCGGATGGCCTGGGTGATGAGCTGTTCCTCGGAGGGATTCAGATACCAGTCGGAAGGACGGGGGATGCCCCGGTCCATCTCCTCCGTGCCAACAGTCCGGCTGAGGAACACGAGGGCAGTTTCCGCTTCGGACTGGGAGAGAAGCGCATCCGGGAGTTTCAGCTCCGGTGCCGCAATGGGAGCGGCGTTGTTCCAGCCGGAGCAGGAGAACTGCTGCGCGCCCCAGAGGGTCTCATCTGAGTCGTCCCAGCCGTGGACAGCGTCGAAATTTCCGCCGCCTTCGGCCTTCTTGGCGCGATAATAATCCGCAAGGGCCGGGTCGAAGGGGAGTCCCTTTTCCTCCATGGCAGTGAGAAAACTCACGCAGAAGGCGCCCAGACCGCCGCCGGAGCCACCGCCGCCGGAGTTGGTGAGAATGTGTCCGTTACCCAGCAGGGCAACAGGCTGCCGCGCATCCAGGGGAAGGGCATTGTCCTCGTTTCGCAGGAGGAGGATGCTCTCCAGCTCCATTTGCCGGGCAACCTGAAACTTCGTATCATCCCGGAAGGGCTTTTCACGGCGCTCCGGGACCAGATCGAAGGGACCGCGCCGCTGATACTGCTTTCTCATGATTCCACCTCTTTGTTGTTTTGATTATCTGTGAAAATACTATCAGACTGAAATGAAAATGTCAATGAAAAGAAATGAAAATTGCCCGCGCGTTTTGCGCGGGCACTACGAATCCGACGGCTTAAAGACTGCGGGTGGACTCCCGGAGTGTAAAGCTGTGCGGGAGCGTGATAAACTGTCCTGCGCCGGACTGACCGGAGATCATCAGATCCAGTTGTCTGACGGCTTCCTGTGCCAGCGCCTCAGCGGGGTAGTTCAGTGTGCTGATGCTGGGATCAGAATAGGGAGAGCACCAGAAACTCATGGTGCTGATGACCTGAACATCCTGGGGGACGCGCACCCCCATGTCCCGCAGAGCGCGCAGAACGCCGAGAGCCATGGTATCCAGGGGGCAGAGGAAGCCATCGGGCTTCTGTCCTGCAGCATAGAAGGCCCGCACCTGTTCGTAGGCGCCATCGATGGTGAAATCGCTCTCGATGAGCAGGGCGGCGTCCGGAGAAAGCCCTGCGTCCAGGAGTGCGGAACGGTAGCCATTGGTTGGCGCCTTGGTCATATTCAGGCCGCTTTGTGTGTCTGCGTCGTGCACAAAGCTTGCGATCCGGCGGCTGCCGCGCTGAAGAAGAATCTCTGTTGCGTCATAAGCGGCCTGAAAGTGGTTCAAATCCAGACAGATCGTGTTGGAAAAGGGGAGCTGGGAGCCATATTGAACGATGGGATAAGTGTCCAGCGCCGCTTTCAGTTCCGCATCCACCGGGCGGACAAAATTGTGCAGGATCATTCCCGCAACCTGACCGGCGGGAAGCTGCTGCAGAAAGCGCAGCAGATCAGACTGAGCAGCCTGTTCGCAGTTATAGAATACGAACATCTGGTAGCCGTAGGAGGAGAGCGCCTGATAAAGCGTGTTGCTGAGTTCAGCTTCCGATACGTCTGTCACAACCAGGACCTGTTTCTTTGCGTTGCTGCCTGCCCGGACCGGAATCTGATAGCCCAGCGCTTCGATGGCGTCCAGCACCCGCTGCCGGGTGGATGCGGAGACGACAGGCGAGTTGTTGATGACACGGGAGACGGTCGCCAGAGAGACGCCGGATTCCCTTGCCACATCATGAATGGTTACCATGTGTTTCACCTCTGGGATAAAGCTGAAAACAGTATAGCATAGAATCTGCCGCTCATCAAGAGTGTTTTCAAAGAGTTGCGCAGACAGAAACCGAAAGATGGACTTATTTCTAAAAAATTAAAAATACGCCTTGACAAATAGATTGAAAACGGATATTCTGTTTTCAGCAAATCAAATGAAAACGAAAGGGAGATTCAACATGAAAACCTGGAAAACCATCCTCGCGCTGCTCCTGGTCTCCTGCATGATGCTTACTCTGTTTGCTGCCTGCGGCAAGGACAGCAGCAAGCCCGCTGAGACCGGCGACAGCACCCCTTCCAATGTGGAGAGCTTTGATCCGGATGATCCCACCAACATCACCTTCTGGATGCTGGACATCTACGCCCACGGCGCGGACCATGGCGAGCGCATCACAGAGGCTGTCAACAAGATCCTCCAGCCCGAAGGCCTGAAGGCAAACATCGTCTATTACACCCTGGGCGACTACATGTCCAAGACCGTCACCGGCATCGCCGCCGGCGAGCGGGTGGATGTCATGAGCTTCTGCCTGATGAACAGTGTGCAGAACCTCAAGAGCAACAACATGGCCATGGACATCACCGATGAGCTGAAGACCTACGCGCCTGAGCTTATGGACCTTATGTCCGACTACATGGATGCTTATACCTATGACGGACGTATCTTCGGCGTCCCTACCTATCGCACCTATGTTTCCAATGGTTACATCGGCTTCAACCGGGATGCCCTGGATGAAATGGGCCTGACCGAAGAAGCGGAGAAGCTGGACAGCTGGTCCGGTTTTGAGACCCTGATGGGCAAGATCGCCGAGGCCAGAAAGGGCGACGGCACCTATGTGTTCTCTCCCGGCGTTGGTACCTGCATGCTGATCAGCAACTCCCACAACAACGGCGACAAGTTCTCCGACATTGAGGTGTTTGACACCCTGAATGACTCCGCCGGCGTCATCTATGCCAGCGCGGACGGCAAGGTGAACCTGAACCAGGCCACGGACGCCTATAAGCAGGCCGCCATCAAGGCCAAAGAGTGGTTTGACAAGGGCTGGGTCTATCCCGATGGCATTTATGACAACACCGTCAGCGGTGAGCTGGTCATCCAGTCCGGCATGGCTGTCTCTGAGATGTTCAACTCCGAGGTGGGTGTCGAGGCCAAGAAGGACCTGCAGTATCAGGCCAAATCCCTGTGCGTGCAGATCTATACCGGCCAGATCGCGACTTCTGCTCTGACCATGTGGGGCATCGGCGTTCCCACCACCGCAGAAGAGCCTGAAGCAGCCTGCAAGTTCATGAACCTGCTCTATACCAATGCCGACCTGATGAAGGTCCTGGTCAACGGTGAAGAGGGCGTGGACTATGAGCTCGTCGATGGCCAGGCACAGCAGATCGACAACATGTTCAGCCAGGGCAACTTTGTCTATGGCAACAACCTGATCACCATTCCGCTGTATGGCACCGGCGCAGACCTGTACCAGATCGCGGACGCCACCAACAAGGCGGCGACCCGCAGCCCCTTCCTGGGCTTTGCACTGGATACTGCTGATCTGACCAATTACATCGCCAACATCTCTGCGGTCAACGACCAGTACCGTACTTCCATCCTCTCCGGCGGCTATACCGAGGCCTCCTACAACGAGTACCTCAGCAAGCTGGAGACTGCCGGTGTGCAGGACTATCTGGACGCGGCCCAGGCACAGCTGGACGCCTGGATGGCAAACAAGTAAGATCCGGAACAAACAGCGAAGGCGAAAGCCTTCGCTGTTTTATCAAGTGAGGTAAAAGATGATTCAAAAACGGATACAGCTCGGCTCCAATCCGGAGTGCAGCCTGAATTGCTTCCTCCATGAAAAAGGCTATGGCGTTGATGCCCGTCCGGCGGTGATTGTCTGTCCCGGCGGCGCCTATTCCTTCTTCACACCCTCCGAGGCAGAGCCCGTTGCCGCGGCCTTCTTCTCCCACGGCTTCCACGCTTTTGTGCTGCGCTATTCTCTGAATCTGCGGACCATGTGGCCCCAGACCGTGGTGGAGGCAGGTCTTGCGATTATGATGTTGCGCGAGCATGCAGCGGAGTGGGGCATCGACCCCAACGCCATTGCCATCGGCGGCTTCTCCGCAGGCGGCAGCGTAGCAGCCAATATCGGAACCTACTGGAATGATCCGGAGGTCCAGGAGACAACAGCTGCCCTCCAGGGAGAAAACCGGCCAAATGCCCTGTTCCTGTTCTATCCAGCGGCCAACATCCATATGCCGCATCTGGTGGGCGGGCAGCTTGCGGAGAAGCATGTGGATCCGGCCTCCCGGGTTCAGGCGGATACGCCGCCCGCCTTCATCGGTCACACCTATGAAGACAATGTGGTGAGCATGATGCAGTCTCTGCGCCTTGCCGGAGCCTATTCCGCCGCGTTCCGGCCCATGGAGCTGCATATTTTCACGCCCGGTCAGCATGGATCTCTGAGCAGAACCGAAAACCCCACCGGCCGCGGCGGCGAGCGCATACCGGATCTGAGCAGCTGGATGGCTCGCTGCTGTGAATGGCTGAGGGACCAGTTCTATCGCACCGCGCCGCCGCTTTCCGAGGAGGAAGCCCGGACGCCCTATGGTTCCCTCATCCGCACCCACAACCCGGAGGCGCTGGAGGATCTGACCACCGGCAAAAGCCCCTTCGGTCCGCAGGAGACGGAAGCAATTGACGAACAGACGTCTCTTTCCCGGGTGGCAGACTGCCCTGCAGCCTGGAAGCTGCTGCAAAAGGAACTGCCCAAGCTGGCCCAGCTTCAAGTCAACGAGTTGGCCGGCGCTCAGAGCCTGGGCAAGTGGTTCTACTATGCAGGCCTTGCGCAGGATGACCCCAGACGGCAGAGCATTCTTGCAGAACTCCGCGAACTGATGAAGTGAAAAACATCCCGGAACAATCGGTTCCGGGATGTTTTTCTATTGCTTGACTTTTTGATGCTGCTTGGATGCCGGAAAGGCCTATCTTTTTCATTGCTCGCAGGGCTCGCCCGTTGCGATGGGTTCCGGCTGACCCTGGGTGAAGACAATCTGTATGGTTTCGTCTGGCTCAAGAATAAAGGGCAGCTCCACAAGAATATGCCACTCTGCCATGTCGGCAGTGCCCACTTCGGGAACGTCCCGGTCGATCTGGATCAGAGGCTCCGGCGTACGTGTCACGCGGGTCACTGTGTGCCGGATTGAGCCGCTGCCTTCCTCCAGAAGGACAAAGACAAGCTGATTGGAAGAAAACCAGTCGTCGTCATAGGCCGCGATGGCGGCTGTGAAGTCCTCACCCAGGTCATAGAGCTCCTTCGCAGACTGAAGATACTGCTCCAGCGCCTGTTTGCTTTCCACCAGAATCACCTGGGGATACTCCGCGTCGTCATGGTAGCCGTTGGTGCGGAAGATTTTCGCTGTGAAAGCATAGTCCTCCGGCTCAGATGCAGCCGTTTCGTCAGGAAGGGGAGCGGGAAGCGCTTCCTCCTGTTTGGTTTCTGCGGCAGGCGCAGGGGAGACGTCTGGATCCTCCGGAAGCGCATCGCTTTGCTCAGCGGCGCAGCCTGCAAGCAGAAGAATCGTCAGGACAAGCAGAAAAAGCTTTTTCATTTTGATCACCTCTGCCGTTTAGACGCGTCGGGATCGAAATAGTTTCAGGGAAAATCTTTCTCCAAACTACAGTGTGATCCAGTAACGCCTGGTGAGCACCATGCCCCGGTCTGTGCAGTTCAGGACTTTATTCTCCAGAATCCCGCCGTTTTTTTCAATGACCCGGGCGGAGGCAGTATTCTCATCGTCGCAGGTGATGAGGACCTTTTCCATGTTCATGCTGCGGCAGTACTCCAGAGCCAAGTGAAGCATGGCACTGCCGTAGCCCTTTCCGGTTTCCGAGGCACGGATCCCATAGCCGATATTTCCGGCATATTGCAGCAGGGCAGGAGTCAGGGTACGTCGAATATGGATCTCGCCCAGAAAGCACGGTCCTTCCACCAGCCAGAAGGTGGTCTGAGGGACCCGCCCGGGCTTCAGATCCACGCCTTCCTCATAGCGCCGGGATTTTTCCACAATGGTTTCCGGATCGCCAAAGATCCGCTCCGCATCCGGGCGGAGCGCCTCCTCCAGGATGGCAGCGCGATATTCCGGAAGATAAGTCTCACAGGGCCGTATCAGTTCCATGGCGCGGTCCTAGAGCGACAGCTCCAGCTCCACCGGGCAGTGGTCGGAGCCAAAGACCTCGTTGTGGATGGGCGTGCCCACAATGGCACTTTGCAGCCGGTCAGAGGTGAGAAAGTAGTCGATGCGCCAGCCCACGTCCCGCTCTCGGGCCTTCATCCGGTAGCTCCACCAGGAATAGGCCACCTTGTCCGGGTTTTGAAAGCGGAAGGTATCGGTGAAGCCGGCTGCCAGAAGCTCTGTGAATTTGCCCCGCTCCTCGTCGGAAAAGCCTGGATTGCCGTGGTTGGTGCTTGGGTTCTTCAGATCGATTTCCTCATGGGCAACATTCAGATCTCCGCAGGCGATCACAGGCTTTTCCTGGTCCAGCTGGGAGAGATAGCCCCGGAAGGCGTCCTCCCAGCGCATACGGAAGTCCAGGCGCTTGAGGCCGTCCTGGGCGTTGGGCGTATAGCAGGTGACCAGGTAGAAATCCGGATATTCCAGGGTGATGAGCCGGCCCTCATGGTCTAAGTCCTCTACGCCGATTCCGTAGCGGGTGCTCAGGGGCGCATGCCGGGCAAAGATGGCAGTGCCGGAATAGCCCTTTTTCTCCGCACTGTTCCAGAACTGGGTATAACCCGGCAGCTCCAGAGAGATCTGCTCCGGCTGGAGCTTGGTCTCCTGGAGGCAGAAAAAGTCCGCGTCCGCACTCTGGAAGAAGTCCAGAAAGCCCTTCTGCAGGCAGGCACGCAGACCGTTGACGTTCCATGAAAGAAAACGCATAGTATCCCTCCTTGTTTTTTTGATTTTATCAGGGGAAATGGCAGTTGTAAAGTGGGGAAAATGGTGCTATAATGCGTCTCATGAGTAAATTGAGAGTAATGGCCGCAATTTTCGCCTGCAAGGCAGCCCGCCTGGGCCTCCGCCTGCTGGGACGCGGCGGCACCGACTTCCCCGGAAGAGTTGCACTGAAGCTCTGTCCGGATCTGCTGGGCATTCTGGCAAAGAACGTGACTACGATCCTGGTCACGGGCACCAACGGCAAGACCACCACCTCCCGCATGATCGAGCAGGCCCTTGTCGATTCTGGAATTTCTTACTTTGCCAACAAGTCCGGCGCCAATCTGCTGACCGGCGTCACCGCCGAGTTCTGCATGCATTCAAACCTGTTCGGCCGCTGCCGCCATGACTACGCCCTGATCGAGTCTGACGAGGCGGCCTTCAAGGCCATCTCCACCTATGTGGACGCAAAGGCCATCGTTGTCACCAATGTGTTCCGGGACCAGCTGGACCGCTACGGAGAGGTGACCCACACCCTGGAGAATATCCAGATCGGCATTTCTCACAGCCCAAACGCCACCCTCTGCCTGAATGCGGACGACTCCCTCTGCGCGTCACTGGCGGAATCCTGCCCCAACCCGGTCTGCTTTTACGGCGTCAATGTTTCTGTCTATGCCACCCGGGTCCAGGAGGTTTCGGACGCGCCTTACTGCATCCGCTGCAAGCATGAGTATGTCTATGACTATGTGACCTATGGTCATCTTGGCGGCTATCGCTGCCCCAACTGCGGCTATTCCCGACCGAAGCCCCAGGTGGCGGTGTCCGCCATTGCCCGCTCGGATGCGGATTCCTCAGAGCTGACCTTCCGTTTTGAAAGCGGGGAGACCTACGATGCCTTGGTGAACCTGCCCGGCGGCTACAATATTTATAACGCCTGCTCCTGCATGGCAGTCGGCAGCGTACTGGGACTGGATCCTGCCACCGTGGCAGGCAGTCTTGGCCGCTTTGAATGCGGCTTTGGCCGTATGGAGCAGTTCGAGATCGAGGGCCACAAGCTGCGCATGATCCTGATCAAGAATCCTGCGGGCTGCAATCAGGTCCTGAACTTCCTGGTGGGAACCTCCAGCCCGGTGGTCTTTGCCGCCTGCCTCAACGACGGCGCGCAGGATGGAACCGACGTTTCCTGGATCTGGGATGTGGATTTTGAGCGCATCCTGGATATGGGAGACCGGCTCACGGGCGTCTACGTCTCCGGCCGCCGGGCGGACGATATGGCCGTTCGCTTCAAATACGCGGGGGTGCCGGTGGAAAAGATCCGGGTTTTCCGGGACAATGCGTCGCTCATCGACGCATGCCTGAAGCAGCCGGAGCCTGTGTGCATCATGCCCACCTATACCGCCATGCTGAGCCTGCGGGGCTATCTGAGCAAGACCTATGGCTTCAAGCAGTTCTGGGAATAAGGAGAGGCCATGGAACTTCGAATCTGTCATCTTTATCCGGACGTTCTCAATCTCTACGGTGACCGTGGGAACGTCATGTGTCTGAAAAACCGCCTGAACTGGCGAGGAATTGACTGTACGGTTACCGGGGTCAGCGTGGGCCAGAGCCTGAACGCGGATGACTATGACCTGTTTTTCATCGGCGGCGGTCAGGATTTTGAGCAGGAGGTCCTTCTGGACGATCTGGCAGGCGGAAAGGCCGCGGAGATCCGCGCCGCTGTGGAGGACGGAAAGACCTTCCTCGCCATCTGCGGCGGCTACCAGATGCTGGGCGCTTACTACAAGACCTGGGACGGACAGCAGTGCGATTTTATCGGCGCTCTGGACCTCTACACCGAGGGCGAGCAGGAGCGTCTGATCGGCAATTTCATGTTCCAGTGCCCAGACATTGGCGGTCTGACGGTAGTCGGCTTTGAGAACCACTCCGGCAGGACCTATCTGGGTTCCGGCGTGCGTCCCTTGGGGACTGTGCTCTCCGGAGGCGGCAACAACGGCCGGGACCGGACCGAGGGCGCCCGCTACCTGAACGTCTTTGCCTCCTACTCCCACGGCTGTCTGCTGCCCAAGAATCCGGTTCTGGCGGACAAAATCCTGGCAACCGCCCTGGAGCGCAGCTATGGTGAAGCGGAGCTTGCGCCGCTGGATGACCGGCTGGAGCAGGCTGCCCATGACGCCATGGAGCGCAGACTCCGATAACAAAAAACCGCGCGGGGGCGCTGCCCCCGCTTCTTCCCACCAAAGCGCGCGAAAAGAGGAGAATTATGAAACAAATAAAACGACGAAGCGCAGTCCGGGCGATTCTGGCGCTGGCTTTGATTCTCTGCCTTGCCTGTACTATCAGTGCCAGCGCGTCCTATAAGGACGTGGCCAAAGGAGATTGGTTTGAGCCCTATGTCACCAGCCTATCTGAGGCGGGCGTCATCGCAGGGTATCCGGACGGCACCTTTTTGCCGGCAAAGCAGACCACGGCAGGCGAGGCTCTGCGACTGGTTCTGAGCGCAGCCGGCGTGGATATGCTCCAGCGTACGGATTCCCACTGGGCCAGCGGCTATCTGTGGTACAGCATGCGAAATGCCTACATAGCGCCCGGTGAGATCATGGATCTGGATGCAGGCATCTCCCGCCGCCTCATTGCGAAGCTTGCTGCTGCGGCGCTTTCCCTGGATCCGGTTCTGGATACGGTCTCTCCCTTTGCGGATACAGACGATCCCAGCGTACAGGCCCTCTATGATGTGGGCGTGCTCTCCGGCAGCATCAGCAAGGACGGCCTGCGGATGTTCTATCCACAGGATACCATCACCCGTGCGGAGATGAGCAGCGTGATCTATCACATCTTCCAGTATCAGCAGACCCGGGAGTATTCAGGCAGCACCTGGAACCTCTCAGACCCCAAAAAGCCTGAGGAAGGCGCGGCAGGGGAGCCCCTGCTGGGTGTGGATGTATCCTCCCACAACGGAAAGATCGACTGGTCCCTGGCGGCAGATCAGGGCATTGAGTTTGCCATGATCCGCGCCGGATATCGGGGATATACGGAAGGAAAGCTCTACATTGACGAGCGTTTTGAAGAGAACCTGGCAGGCGCCTTGCAGGCAGGCCTGAAGGTGGGCGTCTACTTCTTCTCCCAGGCGGTCACGGAGGACGAAGCCGTGGAGGAGGCGGAGATGCTGCTGGATGCCCTGGACGGCCAGCAGTTGGACATGCCCATTGTCTTTGACTGGGAGCCCTTCCTCAATAACCGTTCCCGGACCAAGGACACGGATCGGGACGTGATTACCGCCTGCGCCCGGGCATTCTGCAATCGGGTGGAGCGCTCCGGCTATGCAAGCATGATCTATCTGTACAAGTACTCCTATGAGAACAACTTCGATCTGTCCCGGCTGCCACATACGGCCATTTGGTACGCCCGTTATCAGGACGAGCTAGATGTGGACTTCTATGTGGACATGTGGCAGTTCTCCAGCGCCGGAAAGCTGGATGGCTTCCCCGGCAATGTGGATCTGAACTGGTACTATGGCCCGGAACAATAAATCAAAAAGCGCCTGTGCATTTGCACAGGCGCTTTTCATTTTTGCTTTTCAACCGAGGAATCCTTCATTGATCGCCTGAATCAGCGCCTCCGCACAGCGGATCCCGTCCACAGCGGCGGAGACGATGCCGCCCGCGTAACCGGCGCCTTCTCCGCAGGGGAAGAGGCCCCGAGCAGCAGGGGACTGGAGATCCTCCCTGCGAAGAACCCGGACCGGGGAGGAGGAGCGGGTCTCCGGCGCGGTCATGAGCGCCCCGGGATCAGAGAAGCCTGCCAGCTTTTTATCCAGCTCCGGCAGAGCTTTTTCCAGAACGGTGCAGACCTTTTCCGGAAGGATCTGGTGTAAATCGGTCAGTGTGACGCCGGGGCGATAGCTGGGCGTGACCGCCATAACAGGATCTTCTTGGCCGAGGAAGCTGCCTACGGTCTGGGCCGGGGCACGATAGCTGCTGCCGCCCGCCCGAAAGGCCGCCTGCTCGATGCTGCGCTGCCATTCCATGCCGCGCAGGGGATCATCACCCGCCGGAAAGTCCTCCGGGTTGAGCCCCACCAGCAGAGCGGCATTGGCATTCGTGCCGGAGCGACCGGAGTAACTCATGCCGTTGGTGACCACGCCGCCCTGTTCGGAGGCCGCAGCTACCACATAGCCTCCCGGGCACATGCAGAAGCTGTAGGCGCTGCCCTCGGGAAGATGGACAGAAAGCTTGTAGTCCGCGGCAGGGAGGCTGCCTCTTGGCCTTCCATATTGGGCCAGATCGATGGCTGTCTGCGGATGCTCGATGCGCACGCCCATGGAAAAGGCCTTGGGCTCCATGGGAAGCCCCTTGGCCTGGAGCATGCGGAAGCTGTCCCTGGCGCTGTGTCCCAGCGCCAGAATGGCGCCGGAACAGCGAATGGGGCCATCCTTTGTCAAAACCGCACGGACCGCACCGTTTTCAAAGACAAGACCGTCCATGCGCGTGTCGAAGCGGACCTGAGCGCCCAGAGAGAGGATCTGCTCCCGCAGATTCTTGACCACGGTCCGAAGCTTGTCCGTGCCCACATGGGGCTTTGCGTCGATGGTCACAGCCTCGCCAGCGCCGAAATCTGCAAACTGCCGAAGCACCCAGCCGATGCGCCCGTCATGGGTGCCGGTGCCCAGCTTGCCATCGGAGAAGGTTCCGGCTCCGCCTTCACCGAACTGCACGTTGCACTCCGAATCCAGCGGCCCGCCGGAGAAAAAGGCCTCCACCTTCTCCTGGCGCGTTTCCACGCAGGAACCTCGTTCCAGTACGATGGGCTTGAGCCCTGAGCGGGCAAGGACCAGGGCGGCAAACATGCCGGCAGGTCCAAAGCCCACCACCACCGGCGGATCAGCTGGATGCCGGACAGCCTCAGGAAGAACCATGGGATGATCCTGTGCAATGGCTGCCTTGCTGCAGCCGGAGCGGCGCAGAACAGCGGATTCATCGCCCTGAACAGCCACATCCACAGTATAGATGACGCGCACGTCCGGCTTCTTCCGGGCGTCAATGCTTCTTTTGTAGAGTTTCAGCTGCGTGATCTGGGAGGGTTTGATCCGAAGCTGCCTGGCGGCAAGCGTTGTGAGCTTTGCCTCGTGCTCCTCCGGACGAAGACTCAGATCGCGGATGCGGATCATGAAGCCACCTCCTCGTGGCGAAGCTGGCCTGCCAGCAGCCCGGAGGACCAGGCCCACTGGAGATTGAAGCCGCCGCAGTTTCCATCCACGTCCAGCACCTCGCCGCAGGCGTAAAGCCCAGGCACCAGAAGGCTTTCCAGCGTTCTGGGATGGAACTGGTCAAGGCAGGCTCCGCCCACGGTGACCTGCGCATGATCAAGACCATAGCTGCCGGTCAGATCCAGACACAGGTCCTTGACCGTCGCCGCGCAGCGGTGAAGCGCTGCCTCTGAGAGCTGAGAGAGTGGAATGGAACTGTCGATCTCCGCTTTTTTGCACAAAACCCGGCCAAGCCGATTGTGCACCATGCCAGTCAGAAGATCCTCTGCAGTCCTGCCTGGCAGGTTCTTGCAGCGGGCTCGAAGCTGATCCAGAAGCTCAGCCTCTGCGAGGAATGGCAGCAGATCCAGATGCAGCTGGCAGGGAAGCGCGGAAACCGCTTCCCGGGAAAGCGCAAAGGCAGCCGGTCCGCTGATTCCATCCTCCAGAAACTGGACCTCGCCCCGGCTCCTTGCCAGAACGGTTCCGCCCTTTTCCAGGCGCAGGATCGCTTGGGCGCGGACGCCCTTGAGACCGCGTAGCAGCGGTTCTGAGGCGCAAAGCTGCACAAGGCCCGGAGCAAGGGGCGTGACGCTGTGGCCCAGCTGGCGAAGCAGCTTTGCTCCGTCCTGGGTCGCGCCGAGCTTTGGGGAGGCAGGCCCGCCTGCGGCGAGAATCAGCTTGTCGCAGGCGAAGGAGCCGTTGGTGGTCTCCAAATGAAAGCCGTTTTTCGTCCGCTGGACCGACTGAACCTCGCAGCCCAGCTCCAGCTGGACCCCGGCCTCCTCCAACGCAAAACGGAGCACATCCACCACGCTGGAGGCCTGGTCGGAGAGCGGGTAGTACCGGCCATCGGGCTCCATGACGAAAACGAGGCCAAGGCGATGAAAGAATGCAAGCGTGTCATCCACGGGGAAGACGCGCAGCGCATGGAAATCCTTCCCGGAGGAGGAGTGATAGGATTCGGGAGAGGCGCTGCGGTTTGTCAGATTGCAGCGGCCGTTTCCAGTGGCAGAGAGCTTTTTGCCCACCCTGGCCTGTCGCTCCAAAAGCCGGACCCGATTGCCGGGCTTTTTTGCTGCCTGCAGGGCAGCCGCCATGCCAGATGCACCGGCGCCGATGATGATGGTCTGCATGCTGCGCCTCCTTTCTATTTTTTCAATCATAGCGCATTTTTGCCTGTTTGACAATCCAAATCCAGCGCGCTTTTCGAAACGATAGCGTACTCAAGCCAGTTCAGGCAGTTTTCAAAAGAGCTGTCCGGGAAGACGCAGCTTTTCCTTGGGCGGGAAAGCCTTGTCGAATGCTTCCACGTCCCGGTCGTCCACGTAGTAGGCCTTTGGCGTCTGATAGACCCCAGTCACGCCGTCCAGATATCCGGGAATCAGTTCCTTACAGAGAAAGAAGGAGTCGTCCGCGCCCTCTGGCAGATCGTGGTAGCGGATGCCGAAGGAGCGCGCATAGTCAAAGCCGCTTTTGCCATAGAAACCGATGTTGCCCTCAAACAGCACAGCCCCGAAATCCAGCGCTGTCGCCTTCTCCAGGGAGTGATCCAGCAGCTTTTTCCCATAGCCCTGGCGCTTGCGCTCCGGCGTGATGCAGATGGGACCCATGGTCAGAACCGGAATCTCCCGGCCGTCATCGGCCAGGATCAGCGTGCGCATAAACATGTTCTGCCCGATGAGCGCTCCATCCTGCTCCATGACCAGATCCAGCTCCGGCACAAAGGCGGGATCCTCCCGGAGAACATGCATTACATAGTGCTCGCTGCAGCCTGGGCGATAGACATTCCAGAAGGCTTCCCGGATGAGCTGCTCCACCGCGCGGTGATCTTCATTTGTTTCCAGACGAATGGTAAAGTTTCCTGTGTTCATAAGAGGCCCTCCTCAGGCTTTTCGGATGGGGTGCCGGATCACGGTTTTCTGCTTTTCCGGTGCGCTTTTTCTTGGATCACTGAGATAGATTTCGTGATGTAGGCGCTTTTTCGTGATGTCCAGGACGTAGCCTTGCTCAAAAAGTGCGTCATGCATCCGGGAAATGGTCTCCGGCTCCGCGTCATAGGAGCCAATGTGCAGGCATTGGACGCACAGCCCCTCGTCGCAGGGCCAGAATGCGACCTTTGAGAAGTCTGACTGCTTCTTCCTGGCGGCTTCCGTCACCGCCCACGCAAAGTCCTCCAGGGTCACAAAATCCGGCAGACGGATGGCACTGATCCATTGGAGATCTGCCTTGCGGGCATAGTCGATTCCGATTCCTCCGTCCTGCCACCAGAAGCCCTCCAGAGGAGGGACGACAAAGTCAAAGAAACCCTCGATCCGATGGTCGCTGCGCTTGCTCATTTTGATGGTGTAGGCAAGCGCATACAGCAGATTGATGGATTGCTTGTACGCGCCGTTCTCCGCATTCGGATCGCCCTGACCCCGGACAGCAATGTAGTTCATAGGTGGAACCGTCACGATGCCGGGCGTGCTCTTCGGCAGGTAGAATTCCTTATATTCTTTTTTGAAATCAAAGGCCATAACATGCTCCCTCCGTTTCCTGCGTGTAGAAAGAGGTCAGTTGCCGCGATCCGGAAACTGACCTCTTTGCCCTAAAAAGAGAACCAACAGCAAACTGCCGGGTGCCTTTTCGGAGAATTACAGCTTGTTCACAAGCTCCTGGGTGTCCTTGGCGATCATGAGCTCCTCGTTGGTGGGGATCAGCAGGACCTTCACCTTGGAATCATCGGTGGAGATGACAGCTTCCTCGCCGCGCTTCTGATTGCGCCACGGACAGAGTTTCACGCCCAGGAATTCCAGACCCTTGCAGATGCGCTCCCGCATGGCGCCGGAGTTCTCGCCGACACCGGCGGTGAACACCAGAACGTCCACACCGCCCAGAGCAGCGGCGTATGCGCCGATGTACTTGCGGACTTCGTAGGCAAACTTCTCCAGGGCCAGGGCAGCGCGCTCGTTGCCGGCCTCGGCAGCCTCTTCCAGATCGCGGAAGTCAGAGGAAACACCGGACATACCGGCCATGCCGGACTTTTTATTCAGGATGGTCAGCATCTCATCCACGCTCAGCTCGTAGCGATTGCACAGATACTGAACCACGCAGGGATCGATATCGCCGGAGCGGGTGCCCATGGGCACGCCAGCCAGAGGACTCAGACCCATGGAGGTGTCCTGGCACTTGCCGTCCACCACAGCGGACAGGGAGGAGCCGTTGCCCAGATGGCAGTTGATGATCTTCAGATCCTTGGGATCCTTGCCCATGAGCTCGATGGCACGGGCAGTGACATAGCGGTGGCTGGTGCCGTGGAAGCCGTAGCGCCGCACGGAGTCCTTCTCATAGTACTCATAGGGCAGGGCATACATGTAAGCCTTGGGAGGCATGGTCATATGGAAGGCGGTGTCAAACACAGCAACCTGGGGCTTGGAGGGCATGACGCTCTGGCAGGCCCGGATGCCCATGAGGTTGGCGGGATTGTGGAGGGGGCCCAGGGGGATGCAGCGCTCGATGGCGGCGATGCAGGCGTCGTCAATGATGCAGCTCTCGGTGAACTCCATGCCGCCGTGCAGGACGCGGTGGCCCACAGCGTCGATTTCATCGGTGGAGGCGATGACACCGTATTCCTTGCTCACCAGGATATCCAGGACCGCAGCAATGGCCTCGGAGTGGGTGGGCATGGGGATCTCAACAGCATAGTTTTCCCGGCCGGGGACCTTGTGGGTTAGCTTGCCGTCCAGGCCGATGCGCTCGCAGTTGCCCTTGGCAAAGACCTCGCCGGAGTCGGGATCCATGAGCTGATACTTCAGGGAGGAACTGCCGGCGTTGATAACCAGAATCTTCAAATTCAACATCTCCTAAATCTCAAATTGATGGGATTTGTGCTTTACACACGAATGGCTATATTTTATAATAGAATCCGCCACAATACAAGGGATTTTTCAAGGTTTTTTTCGGAAGGAGGGCAAGACGATGGACGTGTGCGCGGTGATCTGCGAGTATAACCCCTTCCACAAGGGCCATGCAAGGCAGTTCCGGCTGATCCGCGATGCATTGGGCGCGGATACCGCCATTCTCTGCCTCATGTCCGGCGTCTTTGTCCAGCGGGGCGAGCCGGCGATCTTCCCGCCCCTTGTCCGGGCGCAGGCAGCTCTGGAAGCGGGGGCGGATCTGGTGCTGGAGAACCCACTTCCCAATGTTTTGCGCTCTGCCGAGGGCTATGCAAGAGGGTCTGCAGAGCTTCTGCAGGATCTGGGCTGCGTGTCCCATCTCAGCTTCGGCTGTGAGTGCGGCAGCGCGGATGCGCTTATGAACCTTGCGAAGCTCCTTCGCACGCCATCCTTTCAGCAGGCCCTTCGGCCGGAGCTGGACCGGGGCATCAGCTTTGCTTCTGCCAGGCAGCGGGCGGTGGAAGCGCTGGGCGGCGACGGCACGCTTCTGACACAGCCTAACAACATTCTGGGCGTGGAGTACTGCAAGGCTCTTATGGAGCTCCGATCTCCCATTCAGCCCCTGGCGGTCCGACGGACCGGGGATTATCATGCCCGGGACCTGGATCCGGACGAGCCCTCAGCCACGGCCCTGCGCACAGCGCTGCTCAGCGGGGAAATCCAGACAGAACAAAGACTGCATAGCTGGCGATTTGGAGAGCGGGCGGTCCTGGCGATCCTGCGGACCAAGCCGCGGGAGGCCTATGCACAGCTGCCCCACGGAGAGGAAGGACTCTGGAGCCGCTTCCAGCGCGCCTGTCTGGAGCATGCGGATCTGGAGGCTATCCTGGAGGCCGCAAAGTCCAAACGCTATGCCCGGACCCGGCTCCAGCGCCTCATGAGCTGCGCATATCTGGGCATCGACCGGGACATTTTGTACGGCACGGCCCCATATGTGCGCGTTCTGGGCTTTTCTCAGCGGGGGCAGGAACTGCTGCACACGCTTCGAACAACTGCTTCCCGGCCACTGGTTCATGCGGGCGCCCGTGCGCCGGACCGATCCTATGAGGAGATGGAAGCGCGCTGGCGGGATCTCTATGAGCTGCTTTCCCAGAATGCGCCCATCTATGGGACCCTGCGCAGGGAGCGGGTGATTCCCACCTGAAAAAGCATGTTTGGCCTGTGGAGTTCCTGCGGTGCCAGCTGACTTGCCGCGGCGCAGATAGAACACTGTGCATAAGTTAAAAATCGGAGGTTCATCTATGAGCGAGGAAAAGCGGGACGTTTTCGTCAGTTATCATACATCCAGTGCGGCTCAGACCGTGAAGAAAGTGGTTCCGGCGCTGGAGGCGGCTGGAATCTCCTGCTGGTATGCGCCCCGGGACTGCGGGGAGGAGTTCGCAGGCTCTATCGTGGCGGCGATCCGGCGGTGCCGTGTATTCCTGTTGCTGCTGAACGAGCAGTCCGGGGCCTCTGCCCATGTGCTGAACGAGATCAACTGCGCCTTTGAGCGCTTCAAGAACCATGAGGACATCACACTCCTGCCCTTCCGGCTGGACACAGCAGCCCTTTCCGACGACGTGTACTACTATTTGGGCCGCATCCACATGATGGACGCCACCCTGCCGCCGGAGGAACTGCGGATCCGGGAACTGGTGGACCGAATCACGGCCCTTTTGGGCAAGGCCCCGGTCAAGGCGGCCCCCGCTTTGTCGGGAAGCGGATCCGGCTTTGCGCTGACGGGGACGCTGGTTTATCCGGACAACCACTTTGTGGGGCGGGAGAAAGAGTTGGCCGCCATTGAGTCAGGCCTCTCCGGTGTGGAGAATGTACTGTTTCTGGTGGGCATGGGCGGAATCGGCAAGAGCGAGATCGCCAAAATGTACGTCAAGCGCCGCGCCGAGGACTATGACGCAGTGCTTTGGGTCCCCTTCGACGGCTCCATCCAGCGCACGATTGCGTCTGACGGTGCATTCCCCATCCGGGGGCTGAGCCGCGCGGACTATCCCGGCGATGACGATCGGGCATATTTCGAGCGGAAGCTCCGTGCGCTGCGGGAGACTGCGGACCGGCGGGTACTGATCGTGATGGACAACTTCGACGTGGCGGAGGATCCGGATCTGGAGGCTTTCTGCGGCGGGGCATACAGCGTGCTTTTCACCACCCAGTACCATCGGCTCTCCGGCAATCTGCCGGAGGTGGAGGTTTTTCCCATGACGGACCAGACGGAGCTGATGGCCTTGTTCCGGGCGGAGTATACCCGGGCACTGGATGCAGCGGGGGAGGCCGCTGTGGAGGAGATTCTGCGCCTGTTGGACGGACACACCCTGACCATCCGGCTGGTGGCCTCTGCCATGCAGAGTCGTCGCATCGCGCCGGAGAAGATGCTCTCCTTGCTGCGGGAGGGCCATGAGGCTTTGGAAAAACAGAACACGAAAGCCGCGGACATGGTCTTCGGACGGCTCAGACAGGTGTTTTCCATTTCCACACTGACGGAAGAGGAGCTTCACCTGCTTGAAAACCTCGCGCTGATCCCGTTGGGCGGCATCGGAGTGGAGAAGCTGTTTGACTGGTGCGGCTTGGACGATTATGATCTGATCGACGGACTCATCCGCCGCAGCTGGGTCATTCATGACCCGGTGACGGATTATGTACATCTGCACCCGCTGCTGTGCGATCTGATGCTGGAGGAGGTCCGGCGGGATCCGGACTGCTGCCGCTGCCTGATTGACAGCATGTACCGGGAGAGCGAGGTGACCGGCCGGTCGCTGAAGGATCGGCTGGAGATGCGGGACTGCGCCTATGCGATCTATGAGCGCCTGCCGGCAGATCACCCGGACCGGCTGAAAGTGCTGCGGATTCGTGCCAGCGGGGCCATGAGCATGTCCCTGTACAGCGAATGCATTCCGCTGTTCCTGGAGCTCTGGGAGAAGGGAGATACGCTGGCCATGCGGCTCTATGGCTGTGTCCTGGCGGCGCAGGCCATGGCGCTCAGCGGTGATTATGCGCGTGCCTATGAGACAGCTCAGGAGGGTTGGGCACTTGTGAAGGACATCCCGGACGATGCGCTGTCCATGGAGGAGGGGTACCGCCGGGATCATCTGCTCAAGCGGATGATCGAGTCCACCCGTGGACTGGGAGACTATGACACCTCTGTGGAATGGGGCCGCAAGGCGGTGGCCCTGGCCGGGCGCTTCTACGGCACCACGCCGCAGGAGAACCGGGGCTGGGCGCTTTACCATCTGGCCCGTTCCCTTTATATGCGCAGCGGCCCCGGCGATCTGGAAGAGAGCGGACAGCGGTTTCATGAGGCGCTGGAGCAGTTTGAGGAGATCCATGATGAATGGGCCAAGAGCTACAGCTATGATTTCCTCGGCCAGGTGGAGATGAAGCGCGGGAACTTTGACCGGGCGCTGGACCTGAATCGGCAGGCCTGGGAAATCCTGCTTCCTCTGCTGGGGGAGAACCACTCTGACATGGGAAACAGCCTGGAGTGGCGCGGAGATATCTACACTGCCATGGGGGATCGGGAAAGCGCCGTCGGCTGCTATCGACGGGCGGAGGAGATCTTCCGGCACTGTGGAAGCGAAAAGCGCGTCGAAATGGTAAAAAAGAAAATAGGTTAAAAGCACGGCTGCCCGGGACGGTCCCTGGCCTGAGAAAAAAGAAGAAATTAATGCTTGCAAAACAGAAAAGACCATGCTATAATAACCAAGCGAATTTGAGAAGTAGGGCATTTGCCCTTTTACTCGTAGAAGGAAGAGGTGAACAAGATGAAGGAAGGTATCCATCCGAACTATCAGCAGACCACTGTTCGTTGCGCCTGCGGTGCGGTGTTTGAGACCGGTTCGACTAAGAAGGACATTCGTGTCGAGATTTGCTCCAAGTGTCACCCCTTCTATACCGGCAAGCAGAAGCTGGTAGACACCGGCGGACGCGTCGATCGCTTCAACAAGAAGTACGGACTCAAATAATTTTCAGAAATCCCGCACCGGTTTGGTGCGGGATTTTTCTCATCAGGAGGAAGTTTTTTGGATCATCTGATTGAAAAGGCGGTGCTGGTGGGGCTGAACGCGGATGTGTTCACCCCGGAGGAGACCGCTACGGACGAAACCCTGGACGAGCTGGAGGCCCTTCTGGAGACCGCCGGCGGCGTCTGCGTGGCGAAGGTCCTGCAGAATCGCCACACCCCGGATCCCCATTCCTTCATCGGCGCGGGCAAGGCGGAGGAGATCCGCCAGATTCTGGAGCAGGAGCAGGCCCAGATGGTCATCTTCGACAATGACCTGACCCCCTCTCAGATCAGCGCCCTGGAGAGCCTGACCGGCGCTACGGTTCTGGATCGGAGTGCGCTGATCCTGGATATCTTTGCCCAGCGGGCCCAGACCAAGGAGGGCCGCCTTCAGGTAGAGCTGGCTCAGTACCAGTATCTGCTGCCGCGCCTTGCAGGCATGGGCAAGTCCCTGTCCCGTCTGGGCGGCGGTATCGGCACCCGCGGCCCCGGCGAAACCAAGCTGGAGACGGACCGACGCCATATTCGGGAACGCATCGACCGGCTTCGCGCAGAGCTCAAAGAAGTCCGCAAGGTCCGCGCGGTGCAGCGGGAGCGGCGCATCAAAAACCGCGTCCCCGTAGTGGCGTTGGTGGGCTACACCAACGCGGGCAAGAGCACCATTCTCAACGCCCTCACCGGGGCAGGTATCCCGGCAAACAATCGGCTTTTTGATACCCTGGACACCACCACCCGCCGCCTGACCATCTCCGACAATCTGGAGGTGCTGCTCTCTGATACCGTAGGCTTCATTGCCAAGCTGCCCCATCATCTGGTGGAGGCCTTCAAGGCAACTCTGGAGGAGCTGGAATATGCGGATCTTCTGATCCATGTCATCGATGCCTCCGATCCCGAGCGGGATGCCCATATCCAGGTGGTGGAGAAGCTGATCTCGGAGCTTGCGGCTCCGGGGGTACGTGTGATCCAATGCTACAACAAGACGGATCTGGAGGACGATGTGCCCCCCGGGAAGGATGTTGTCCGCATCTCCGCCAGAACCGGGGAGGGACTGGATGCGCTTCTCCATTGCATTGAAACCTGTCTTGACCAGGGAAAGATCACGGCAACTTTCCTGCTTCCGTACTCTGCCGCCGGTATGGTGGAGACGCTTCACGACCAGGCCAAGGTCCTTCAGGTGGACTATGAGGCCGAGGGCATCCGGGTGCAGGCCACCTGCGATTCGGTCCTCTATGGAAAGCTGCGGCAATATGTGGTGACGCGCCATGGATGAGTATCTGGTACCCTCCAGCTTCGGGGAAGCCGAGCTTACGGACCGGAAAAGCCGCTTCATCGGCCACATCTGGCGCACGGATACGGAGGAGGAGGCCCTGAGCCTCATCAAAAAGATGCGGGAGCAGTATTGGGACGCCCGGCACAACGTCTATGCCTACATCATCCAGGGAGGTGCCACCCGGTATTCCGATGATTCCGAGCCCCAGGGTACAGCGGGCATGCCGATTTTGGATGTGCTTCGTCGGGAGGGCGTCTTCAATGTGACCTGTGTGGTCACCCGTTACTTCGGCGGGATCCTTTTGGGAACCGGCGGACTGGTGCGGGCTTACTCCGGCGCCGCCAAGCTGGCTCTGGACGCTGCTGGACTGAGCATGCTGCGCCTCTGGGATCAACTGCGGCTGGACTGTCCCTATCGTTTTTATGAGCAGATTACCGGGGAGGTTGCCCGCTTCTCCGGCGTGATCGAGGACGCACAGTTCGGCACGGAGGTGACGCTCAGGATGCTCTTGCCGCAGGAACAGACGGCCGCCTTTTGTACGCGCCTCACGGATCTGTCCGGCGGGCAGCTGAAACCGGAGCAAGAAGGGCAAATTTCCCGCGCTGTCCCGACAAAAAGTTCATAATTTCCTGTAGAATTTCCCGGATGGATTCTTTATAATGATTCTGGAGGGATGTCACATGTGCATTCGTGAAGAACAGGAGCGCATGGAGCTGGAGCTGCTCTCGCCCCAGGCGCAGAAATCCTCCCAGACCAAGGGCCGACCCACACCGGAGCAGCCCCATGAGCTGCGGACCAATTTTCAGCGGGATACGGACCGGATTGTTCACTGCAAATCCTTCCGCCGGCTGATGCACAAGACCCAGGTCTTTTTGCAGCCGGAGGGGGACCATTACCGCACCCGCATGACCCATACCATCGAGGTCTCCCGCATCGCCCGGACCATCGCCCGGAGCCTGCGCCTCAATGAGGATCTGACGGAGGCCATTTCCTTGGGCCACGACCTGGGCCACACGCCCTTCGGCCACGCAGGGGAGTATGCCCTGCGGGATATCCTGGGCACCGGCTTCAACCACAATGAGCAGTCTCTGCGGGTGGTGGACAAGCTGGAGCAGAACGGACGCGGCCTGAATCTGTGCTATGAGGTCCGATCCGGCATCCTGACCCACTCCGGACCCATGAAGCCGGAGACGCTGGAGGCAGCGGTGGTTCGATTCTCGGACCGCATTGCCTACATCAATCACGATATTGACGATGCCTGCCGGGCAGGGATCCTCTCCAATGCGGATATTCCGGAGCACATCGCCAAGGTGCTGGGAAACACCCATTCCCAGCGGATCAACACCCTGGTCCACGACCTGGTGGACGCCACCGGGGACGGCCCGGTGGTACAGATGCATCCGGAAGTGGCGGATGCCATGGAGGAGCTCCACGATTTCATGTTTGAGCGGGTCTACCGCAATCCGGTCGCCAAGGGAGAGGAGTCCAAGGCCAAGGAGATCATCCGCATCCTCTTCACCCATTACTCGGAGCATCCGGACCAGCTGCCTCAGGAATATCTCCGCATTTTGGAACGGGACGGACTGGAGCGGGCAGTGTGCGATTACATCGCCGGCATGACGGACAAATACGCCGTCGCCAAGTTTTCTGATATCTTCATCCCCACAGCCTGGTCTGTGAAGGATTAGAAAGGAGCCATGACAGATGCCGTTTCCACCCTCTTTTCTGGATGAGCTGGTCCAGCGCAACCCCATCGAAGAGGTCGTGGGGCAGTATGTCACGCTCACCCGTCGGGGCAGCAACCTCTTTGGCCTGTGCCCCTTCCACTCGGAAAAAACGCCTTCCTTTTCCGTTGCGCCGGAGAAGGGAATCTATTATTGCTTCGGCTGTCACAAGGGCGGCGGAGTCATCAATTTTATCATGGAGCAGGAGTCCCTGGACTATCCTGACGCGGTACGCTTTCTGGCCAAACGGGTCGGAATGAGCGTGCCAGAGGATCGGGAGCGGGAGTCCACCTATCGCCGTCAGGAGCGGCTCTGGGCCCTGAGCCGGGACGCCGCCCGTTATTTCCACCGCTGCCTGTCGGAGCCCGGTGCGGAGGGAGCCCGGGACTATATCGTCAAGCGGGGCCTGAGCAAGGCCACCGTCACCCGCTTCGGCCTGGGCTATGCCCCGGAAGGCTGGTCCAATCTGATGGACGCCATGACGGCGCTGGGATATTCCAAGCAGGAGCTTCTGGATGCAGGATTGGCCGTTAAGGGCCAGAAGGGCAGCCTTTACGATCGCTTCCGCAACCGGCTCATGTTTCCCATCATCGATCTGCGGGGCAATGTCATCGGCTTTGGCGGCCGGGTCATGGACGATTCCACGCCCAAGTACCTGAACTCCCCGGAGACCATCATTTTCAACAAGCGGAAAAATCTCTTCGCCCTCAACATCGCGCGGAAGACAAAACAGGGCTTTCTGATTCTCACCGAGGGCTATATGGACGCAATCTCCCTGCATCAGTATGGCTTTGACTGCGCCATTGCGTCCCTGGGGACTTCCCTGACAGAGGACCACGCCAACCTGATCGCCAAGTATACCGATCAGGTGCTGATCACCTATGACGGCGATGCCGCCGGGCAGAACGCTGCCCAGCGTGCCATCTCTATTCTGGAAAAGACGGGCATTCAGGTGAAGGTCATCCGCATGCAGGGCGCCAAGGACCCGGATGAGTTTTTGAAGAAATACGGCGCAGATCGCTTCCGGCTGTTACTGGAGCGTTCGGAAAACCATGTGGAGTACCGGCTTCTGACCCTGCAGCAGCAGTATGACCTGAGTCAGGACGATGGCAAGGTGGAGTTTTTGAAGGCTGCCGCTGAGCTGGTGGCGTCTCTGAACAGCGCAGTGGAGCGGGAGGTCTATGGCGCCCGGGCAGCGGAAGCTGCCGGCATCACAGCCGACGCCATGAAGCTGGAGGTCAATCGTGCTTTTAAACGCCGCATGGCCCAGGAGCGGAAGAAGCAGGAACGCAAGGCTATGCAGCCGGCTATGGAGCTGCAGCCCAAGACCCGCGGCATCCACTATGACAACATCCGCTCCGCCATGGCAGAGGAGAAACTCCTTGCTCTGCTTCTGACAGAGCCGACTTTCTTTGAGAAGGTCTCCGGCCTCACGGGAGGCATGTTTTCCTCGCCGCTGCTGGGCCGGGCATTCGATCATCTGCACACGCAGCATCTGGAGCATCTCACACCCAGCCTCTCTGCGCTTGGGGAGGAGTTCTCCCCGGAGGAGACCGCCCATCTGAGCATGGTGGCTTCCAAGCAGGAGGGGCCGGTGCAGGAGCAGGCTCTGGAGGACTATCTGAAGATCATTCAGGAGGAATACACGAAACAACAATCAAGCAGCGCACCGGACCTGATGGCTGCCCGCGCGCGCTATCAGAAGAACAAAGGACTCGGAGGGACAAACGGTGGATGAGACAAAGAAAGTAATCGAAAAAAGCACCGGCGCACAGCAGCTGGAAAAGCTCCTGAAGGAAGCAACGGCTGCCGGGAAGATCAGCTCCAAGCGCCTCATCGACGTCCTGGACGCAGTGGACGCCACCGAGGAGGAGGCTGCCAGCTTTTATGAGCGCCTGGAGGCCGCCGGTGTGGAGATCGACGTAGGCGATATTCTGGAAGTCATCGGCGAACAGGATGAGCCGGCCCAGGAGCTGGAAAAGGAGCCGGAGCCGGTCGATCCAGAGGAACTGATGGACAGCTTCCCTACCGGAGATCCGGTCCGGGCCTATCTGAAGGAAATCGGGCGCATCCCGCTGCTCACCCTGGAGGAGGAACAGGATCTTGCCAAGCGCATGAGCGAGGGAGATACGGTTGCCCGGGATCAGATGGTGGAGGCCAATCTGCGCCTGGTGGTGTCTGTTGCTAAGCACTATGTGGGCCGCGGCCTGCTGTTCCTGGACCTGATCCAGGAGGGCAATGTGGGCCTGATCAAGGCAGTGGAAAAGTTTGACTATACCAAGGGCTATAAGTTCTCTACATACGCCACCTGGTGGATCCGCCAGTCCATCTCCCGGGCCATTGCAGACCAGGCGCGGACGATCCGCATCCCGGTCCACATGGTGGAGACCATCAACCGGGTGGCCCGCATGTCCCGTCAGCTCACGCAGGAGCTGGGACGGGAGGCCACCCCGGAGGAGATCGCAAAGCGGCTGGATATGAGTCCGGAAAAGGTCTCTGAGATCCAGAAGCTCTCCATGGAGCCTGTTTCCCTGGAGACACCTGTGGGCGAGGAGGACGACAGCCATCTGGGCGACTTCATCCCCGATGGGGAGGAGGACGAGCCGGTGGAGATGGCGTCTCGAACCATCCTTTCCGAACAGCTCCAGGAGGTCATGGACACGCTGTCACCCCGGGAGGCGGAGGTGCTGCGTCTGCGCTTCGGCCTGGACGACGGCAAACCCCGTACCCTGGAGGAAGTGGGCAAGGAGTTCGATGTGACCCGGGAGCGGATCCGTCAGATCGAGGCAAAGGCACTGCGCAAGCTGCGCCATCCGTCCCGCGCCAAGAAGCTTCGGGATTTCCTGTCATAATCAAAAGGGCTCTGACCAATGGTCAGAGCCCTTTTATGTACAGTTACAGGACAAAGGAGCCGTCTTCGCCCCGGTGCAGACCGGAGGCATAGAACGCTTCCATCGCCTTGGCAAGGTAGGCAATGTCCTTGGTGCCCGCGGTTTCCACAGCCGAGTGCATCGCCAGCTGCGCAAGGCCGATGTCCACCGTTGGCACGGGAACAAAGGCATCTGCAATGTGGCCCAGCGTGGAGCCGCCCCGCAGATCCGAGCGGTTTGCAAAAACCTGGACCGGCACACCTGAGCGCTCACACACGGCTTTGAACACCGCGGCGGAGAGGGCGTCTGTGGTATAGCTCAGGCTGGCCGCGAATTTTACCACCACGCCCTCGTTCATGTAGGGACAGTTGGCGGCGTCCGCGTACTCAGGATGGTTGGGGTGCTGGGCGTGGGCGTTGTCCGCGCTCACCAGGAAACTGCCGGCAAGCAGCATCTGGTGCTGCTCCTCGGTCATTCCCAGAGAAAGACTGATTCTGCGCAGGCAGTCCCGGAGGAAGGAGGAGCCAGCCCCTTGGCGGGAGCCGCTGCCCACTTCCTCATTGTCAAAGACGCAGAGCACGGGGATGGCGCTGGAATCGCTGGCTGCCAGGAAGCCCTGGGCGCAGCCAAAGACGCATTCCAGATCATCCAGCTTGGGAGAGAGCAGATATTCCTGCTGCGCGCCCACGATGGCGCCCTTCTGCCGGCAGGCAAGGGTGAGATCGCAGGAGAGAATGTCCGATTCCGGACAGCCGGCAGCCTCTGCCACCAGGCCCATGAGCGTTCCTTTGGCTTCGGGGCCGCCATAAAGGGGAAGAGTGTCCACATTGGCCCGGTAGTTCATGCCGCTGTTGGCCTCCCGGTTCATATGGATGGCTACGTTGGGAATCACCAGCAGATCCCGGTCCAGATAGACCAGCTTCTCCCGGATGGCTCCGTTCTCCCGAATCAGCACCCGACCTGCAAGCGTCAAGGGACGATCGAACCAGCTGGCCATGAGCATGCCGCCGTAGCCCTCCGTCTCCAGCTGCACATAGTGTGTTCCGGCTCGTTCCGCGCTGGCCTTCAGCTTGAAGCTGGGACTGTCCGAATGGGCAGCGGATAGTAAAAAGCCCGTGGGCGCTGTCTGGGGAATGCGGAAGGAGAGCAGGGAAGAGCCGTTGCGGCGAAGATAGTAGCATCCACCCATTTCAAGATTCCAGGGCTGATGCTCAAAAAGCTCCGTGTAGCCTTCTTCTTGCAGGCGCTGCGCCAGATTCTCAACCACATGGAAGGGACTGGGACTTTTGCCGATGAAATCCAGAAGAGCCTGGGCAAGGGAAAGATCCATGATCGTTTCCTCCTTGTTTTTTCCTTAGCATAGCACGTTTTGCCCCTGCCTGCAAGAGCCGGACGCTATATCTTGCGTTACTAGTAGACAATTTGTCGAAGATATGCTATAATGCAAAAAGTACATAGAAAGAGGTGTGCACGATGAAGTGTCCCTATTGCGGCGAGCAAGACAGCAAGGTGGTGGATTCCCGTCATTCCGAGGATGGCGGCAGCATTCGTCGCCGGAGAGAATGCCTGCTTTGCGGCAAGCGTTTTACAACCTATGAGATCGTGGAGAGCCTTCCCATTGTTGTGGTCAAGCGGGACGGAAGCCGTCAGAGCTTTGACCGGAACAAGATCCTCAACGGCATGCTGCGCGCCTGTGAAAAGCGGCCTGTGACCCTGGCGGCCATGGAGGGCGTGGTGGACGAGATCGAACAGTACATCCAGAACTCCCTGGAGCGGGAGGTCAGCTCGGAGGAGATCGGTGAGCTGGTCATGGACCGCCTCAAGGATCTGGACGAGGTCTCCTACGTGCGTTTCGCCTCTGTATATCGTTCCTTTACCGATGTGAACAGCTTTATGCAGGAGCTGAATAAAATCCTGGCAGAGAGATAAAAATGCGGGAAGAACCGAATGGTTCTTCCCGTTTTTTATTGTCCTTCCAGCCAGTCCTCCAGACGAGGGAGCTGCTCACGCAGATCGCGGCTGCCCCGATAGCAGATGTGCAGCGCGAAGCAGCCGCGCTGCAGATAGAGATGCTGGTAGGCGTCTTCCGGCAGCTGGGTGAGATAATCCCCAGTCAGTTTCTTACTGGCAAACAGCTCATACTGCTTCTCTGTGCTGACAAAGAAACTGCCCTGCGTGCCGATTGCCGGGACGATGTCCCCTCTGCGGCTTTCAAAAAAGTCATCCTGCTGTTCCTGCAAGTGAATCAGCTCCCGATAGACCTCCTCAGAAAAACTTTTGTTTTTTAGCTGAAACAGCTCCAGATACAGATAGCTCTCATTGGTTCCGTACTGCTTGAGCTTTGCCATCTCCGGCGCCAGGAAATCCTGGGAGCGCTCCACATGGTTCTTCATATCGTAATCCAGATCCTGGTACCGGAACCGATCCGATTGATAGGAAAATCCGTCGCCTTCCATTTCCGCAAGGGTCAGGGGAGTGGGGTAGTCCGCGGATTCCAAAAAGGCGCTCTTTGGCTTCATGGCTCGGGAGAAGGGGAGGGCGAAGGCCAATGCCAGCAGGATAAGAAAGAAAACGGTACGGAGGAGCTGCCCGGGAAATCCTGGAAGCGCATGATTCGGTTCCTTCCCTTGACGAAGCTTTCGCAGATAGCGCGCAAACGCCAGATTCTGCGTCAGCTCGACAAGCACGATCAGAAGCATCGTGCCCAGCGCAAAGAAGCTGCGCAGGGAGCCTGTGGAGATCAGCGCAAGCAGCGGTGTGCCGTCTGACATGAGCTCCTTCCAGAACAAGATCCCGTAGACTGCAGCCAGAAGCAGCATCAGACCCAAGCCGATCAGGCTGCTTCGCAGGAAGCGTCGATAAGCCTGCCCGTGCAGCGCAGGATCCGTGTGAAGCTCTGTGGCGGCGCGATCCAGGGTCATGTAGACATGATAGCCGAAGAGGCTCAGCATATAATGCCAGCCTGCCGCTTCATAGAGCTCCACGCGCTCCGGGTCGGGGGATTCCGCTTCAGCCTGGGTGGGAGATGGATCCAGCCGATACCGGGCCGAAAATGGCTCGGTTTTTTCAAATTTCAGAAAGCGCCCGAATTTGCCGGTCAGAAGCAGCCCGTTCTCTGCCTGCTTCTCCAGCCAGGCCTCAATGTTCTGGGGCTCCCAGGCGTCGTAAATCAAAAAGCGATATGTATTCATAGCTCCTCCTTCGCGTCCTCCAGGCAAAGCCGCATCCGGGCGATCTCCGCGCTCAAAGCGCCAATGCCCTCCGGAGTGATGCAGTAGGTCCGTTTGCGGCCCTCTACCTGGATCTGCCGGATGTATCGCTCCTGTTCAAACTTGGCGAGTATGGTGTAGAGGGTTCCTGGACCCAACGTTACCCGGCCCCGGGTCCGTGCTTCGATATAATCTGCCACGTCTGTGCCGCATTTTTCTCCGTCCCGAAAGGCCAGCAGAATATAAAACATGGCCTCTGTCAGGATCTCCATAGGTTTCTTTGCCATGATGGTCTCCTTACATCGTTTCTCGATATCGACTAACGATATTATAAACTGTAAGTGCTGTCCTGTCAAGGAGTTTTCATAGGATATTGAAGTAGTAGGGCATCTCCAGCTCAGAGATATGATGGAGCTGCGCAATAAGCTCATCACAACGATAGAGCAGCTCGCCGGAGTCCGGATCCTCCGCGCAGGCAAGAAGGGCCGCAAAGGCAAAGTGGATCTCATCTGTCTCCCGATGATCCAGAAGCACGTCCAGGAGCCCCTCCAGCTGCGCCCAGGAATCAGCCGCGTTCCGGGCTGCTTCCCGGGCGGCTGGGTAGTCTTCCCGGGCTGCGGCTGCCCGGGCATCCTGCATGGTGTCAAGCGTTTTGCCTGTCATCCGGGAGAGGGAGCAGACACAGATCACGCACAGAGCCAGCACCGCAAGCAGCAGCGCTGCCGCGCCGTAGAAGTATCTCATCTAGCCTTCTCCTTCTTTGCAAGATAGACAGCGCCGGTGGGCTCCCGGGTCAGAAGAAACACCTCTTTCTGTTCCAGTTGCGCTGCGCGCAGATAGTTCTGCACCCAGGCCTCGGTCACACCGGCCTCCGGCAGATTGTCCGTGACCAGGCGCCCATCGGAGATCAGGGTCACGGGCAGAGAACGGACCGGGACCGGCACCCCCGCGTCCTGCGCGCTGGCAGGGACAAACCGGGGCAGAGGAAGGACACTCAGGTTGCCGTTGGTCTCCAGAATGGCGTACTGAACGCTTTTCAGATCGGTCACCCCCTGTTGACGGAGCAGCTCGGAGAGCTCGTCTGCCGTGATGCGGCTCCTGCGAAGGGCAGCCTGGTCAATGACGCCGTTTTCCAGCAGGATCTCCGGCTTGCCGCAGAACAGCCTGCGAAGACGCACAGAGCGCATAGAGAGCACGGAGAGCATCAGCTCCAGCGCAAGGACTGTGAGGATCGGCACCACGCCGGAGAGCAGGGGCGTTCCAACGTTTTGCATGGGGATGGAGGCCAGATTGGCCAGCAGCATAGTCACCACAAATTCCGAGGGCTCCATTTCGCCGATCTGCCGCTTTCCCATGAGCCGAACAGAGACGATCAGAATGAGATAGAGCAGGATGGAGCGAATGTAGGCAATGAGCATGTTCTCACCTCCTGTCCAGTGTTCCCGAAAAAAAACCGGATGATGCATCTTGACAGGAAAGGATTCCTGGTTTATAATAAATTGAACAAAATTAAATTGAACAAAATCAAAGGAGGAGCAACGATGAACATTTTTGATTTTACCGTCAAGACCCGGGACGGCGGCCAGGTGAAGCTGGAGGACTATCGGGGCAAGGTAATCCTGATCGTGAATACCGCTACCGGCTGTGGCTTTACGCCCCAGTATGATGCGCTGCAGGACCTTTATGAGCTGCACCAGGCGGATGGTCTGGAAATCCTGGACTTCCCCTGCAACCAGTTCCTGAATCAGGCCCCCGGCACGGATGAAGAGATCCATGAATTCTGCACAGGACGCTTCGGCATCACCTTCCCGCAGTTTGCAAAATTGGATGTGCTGGGCGAGCATGCCGATCCCCTGTTCCGCTACCTTTCCGAGCATACCGCCTTCGGCGGCTGGGGCGAAGGACAGATGGCCCAGGTGCTGGACTCCGTCGTTGCGCCCATGGATCCGGATTATCGCAACAACGGCAATGTGAAGTGGAATTTCACCAAGTTCCTCATCGATCGGGAGGGGAACATCGCGGCCCGTTTTGAGCCTGTGGTTCCCGTGGAAACGGTTCAGGAAGCAGTGGAAAAGCTCCTGTAAACGCAATGACCTCGGCTGCAAAGCCGAGGTCATTTTTCCAGGATACAGTAAGCAATCATGCAGCCCACGATCCCAGTAAGCACACCGAAGATCATTCCCGCAAGCACCTGTGCCATAAAAACCGCCCTCCTGCATAGCCTATGCGCAGGAGGGCGGCGTTATGTGTTATTCCTTTTCCACGCTCTTGGTGGCAATGATATCCACGCCTGTACCGGCGGCGTCCGGGAGCACGGTCTGACCGATCTGAATCGGAGCCTCCAGGTCCAGGGCACGGATGGCCTTCATGACAGGGAAGATGGCCTCCTTGGGGATGTCCGTCCGGGTCTTCACTGAGACCCGGGGAAGCTTCCCGCCCCGAACACGGGCAGTGGAGGTGACAGTCCGGGTGGGAGCGGTGACCTCCTTCTTGCCGTATGCCTCGCCCCGGGGGCAGCTGTTGCCGGTGACGTGCACCGCATCCCCGTCGATGGTGACGGTCAGAGTGCAGCCAATGGGGCATTGAATGCAGGTGAGTTCTCTTGTTTCCATGGTCAGTCCTCCAGACAGATGCGGATTTCCCGAACCGGCTCCAGACCCTGGAAGCTCTGCCGGGTCAGCACCACCTGTTCCATTTCGCCGGGGGCCAGAATCCGCTTTTTCTGCTTCTTCACTTGCTTGTCATCGTAATAGACCACCAAGTTTTTGCCCCGGTAAACATCAGCAACCCGGAAGCGAACTGTGACAGAGTCCTCCATGTGAGCGATGTCCAGCCGCTGGGGAACTGTGTAGCGAACGCCGTTCTCTCCCCGAAGCTGGGTGACATGCTCTGCCGTTTCCGCGCCGTTTGTAAGGAAATCCGCCGCGTTGCGGCCCGCCCGGGCAGCCTCCTCCGAGACATAGTCCACCAGATCATGGACATGGAGCACATTGCCGCAGGCAAAGACGCCGGGGACACTGGTTTCCAGCTTGTCAGAGACCTCAGGACCGCCGGTGATGCGGCTTAAGCTGACGCCTGCGGACTTGGAGAGCTCATTCTCCGGCAGCAGACCGCAGGAGAGCAGCAGGGTGTCACAGGCGTAGTACTCCTCGGAACCGGGGATGGGGACCCGGTTCACATCCACCTGGGAGATGGTGATGCCTGTGACCCGGTCCTTTCCGTGGATCTGGGTCACCGTATGGGAGAGCTTCAGGGGAATGTCGTAATCGTCCAGGCACTGGACGATGTTTCGTTTCAGGCCGCCGGAGTAGGGCTGCAGCTCCGCAACTACCTTCACCTTGGCGCCCTCCAGGGTCATGCGGCGGGCCATAATAAGGCCGATATCGCCGGAGCCAAGAATGACGACTTCTTTTCCCACCATCTGACCTTCCATGTTCATCAGGCGCTGAGCGGTTCCTGCGGTATAGATACCTGCGGGGCGGTAGCCGGGAAGCCCCAATGCGCCCCGGGGCCGCTCCCGGCAGCCCATGGCCAGAATAATGGCCCCGGCCTGGATGGTGACAGCGCCCTGCGCCTGACTGACCGCAAGGATCTGCCGGGTGGGGGAGATGTCTGCAACGATGGTGCGCAGCTGGTAGGGGATCTGACGCTCCAGCACCATCTGAACATAGCGGTCCGCGTACTCTGGCCCGGTCAGCTCCTCCTGGAAGGTGTGCAGGCCAAAACCGTTGTGAATGCACTGGTTCAGAATGCCGCCCAGACGCTCATCCCGTTCCAGGATCAGCAGATCACGGACGCCTGCGTCGTAAGCGGAGACTGCGGCGGCAAGGCCGGCAGGGCCGCCGCCGATGATTACAAGCTTATGATATTCCATCTGCTCACCCCCGAATCAGCTCAGAACCGGGCCGGTTCTTGGTCACTTGGTTCAGCTCAATGCCCAGTTCCCGGGCCAGGATCTGCATGGCGAAGGGCGTACAGAAGCCCGCCTGGCAGCGGCCCATACCCTGCCGGACCCGCCGCTTGATGCCGTCCATGCTCCTGGCGCCCAGGGGCCGATGAATGGCGTCCAGGATCTCGCCCTCTGAAATGTTTTCACAGCGGCAGATGATGTTGCCGTATTCCGGACGTGCCGCAATCAGGCGGGCCCGCTCCTCCGGCGGCAGCTTCGCCACCTGGGGGATGCCGGTCCGGGTCGCCTTGAAGTCCGGCTTTTCTTCCGCGCCGCTCTTTTCCGCAATGAGCCCGGCCAGGTATTCGCCGATGGCCGGCGCGCTGGTCAGGCCAGGGGACTCGATGGCCGCCGCTTCAAAGAACCCCGGAACGTCCGGCGCCTCGCCCAGAACGAAGTCACCCCGGTCGCCATGGGCGCGCAGTCCGGCAAAGCCGGTGATGACCTTTCCATAGGGGACGGAAGGGACGCTCATGAGCGCCTGCTGCTTGATCTGCGCGGTTCCGGCAGCCGTGGTCTGGGTATCCTCCCGGTCCTCCAGATCCTCCGCGTTGGGGCCGACCAGCAGATTGCCATGGGCGGTGGGGGTCACCAGAACGCCCTTGCCCAGAGCTGTGGGAAGCTGGAAGATGGTGCAGTGCACCAGATCGCCCACCTCCTGATCCAGAAGCACATATTCGCCCCTTCGGGGCTGGATCTTAAGAGGCTCAGAGCAGAGCTGATTGTGGAGCGTATCGGCATAGATGCCAGCCGCGTTGACAAGATAGCGGCAGCTCAGATTTCCCTGGTCCGTTGTAACCTGGAAGCCGCCAGACTCCCTTGAAATATGCAGCACCTGGGTCAGGAACTGAAACCGGACACCGTTTTCTGCGGCGTTTTCCCCAAGGGCCTGGGTCAGACCAAAGGGACAGATGATGCCCGCCGTAGGGGCGTAGAGCGCTGCCACCACCTGCTCCGAGAGAGCGGGTTCCATTGCACGGGCCTCATCGCCCGTCAGGATGGAGAGCCCCTCCACGCCGTTTTCAAGGCCTCGTTTATAAAGATCACGCAGATCGTCCATGTCCTCCTCCCGGAAGCAGAGCACCATGGAGCCGTTCTGGACATAGGGGAGATCCAGATCCTTTGCCAGCTCCCGGATGCGCTGTGCGCCCCGGACGTTCATCTTTGCCTTCCAGGTGCCGGGCTTGGCGTCAAAGCCTGCGTGGACAATGCCAGAGTTGGCCTTGCTGGTCCCGGAGCAGATATCCTCCTCCTTTTCCAGCACCAGAACATCCAACTGATAGCGGGAGAGCTCCCGCGCAATGGCGCAGCCGGTCACACCTGCGCCGATGATGATTACATCGTGGTCAAAATTCACCGTTTCACCTCATTCTTCTTCATCCTGCGCCCAGGCAATGGCACAGCGGACCGCCCGGTTCCAGCCCTTGCGCAGCGCCCTGCGGCGCTCCTCGCTGATCTGGGGCTGGAAGCGCTTGCCGCATTGCCAGTTCTCTCGGACCTCGTTCTGATCCTTCCAATATCCCACGGCAAGTCCCGCCAGATATGCGGCACCCAATGCCGTGGTCTCAATGCACTCCGGCCGCTGGATTGTCACGTCGGAGATGTCGGACTGAAACTGCATCAGGAAGTTGTTGGCGCTTGCGCCTCCGTCCACCTTCAGGGATCGGATGGTCAAGCCTGATTCCTCCCGCATGGCCCGCAGCAGATCGTTGGTCTGATAGGCCAGAGATTCCACAGTGGCTCGGACAAAATGCTCCTTGGTCACACCCCGAGTCAGGCCCACGATGGTGCCCCGTGCGTATTGCTGCCAGTAAGGCGCTCCCATACCAGAGAAGGCCGGGACGATGTACACGCCGTTGGTATCCTCCACCGCCAGGCAGTAGTCCTCGGACTGGGGCGTGGAGCGGAGCATCCGCATCTCATCGCGCAGCCACTGAATGGCGGCGCCGGCGATAAAGACACTGCCTTCCAGAGCGTACTGAACCTGGGAGCCGGTTCCGGCGGCAATGGTGGTCAGAAGCCCCTGACTGGAATGGACTGCCTCCGTGCCGGTGTTCATCAGCATGAAGCCGCCGGTGCCGTAGGTGCTCTTGACCTCGCCAGCCTCAAAGCCGCATTGGCCGAACAGGGCCGCCTGCTGATCACCGGCAGCGCCGGCAATGGGAATGCTTCCGCCGAACTTCTCCGTGCGGCCGAACAGGCAGCTGGAGGGCTTTACCTCTGGCAGCAGGGAGCGGGGAATGCGGAAATAGTCCAGAATCTCCTGATCCCAGCACAGGTTGTGAATATCAAAGAGCATGGTCCGGGAGGCGTTGGTGTAGTCCGTTGCGTGGACCGCACCGTCCGTCAGGTTCCAGATCAGCCAGCTGTCCACGGTGCCGAAACGAAGCTCGCCTTTTTCCGCCCGCTCCCGGACGCCGGGAACATTTTCCAGAATCCAGGCGATCTTGCTGGCGGAGAAGTAGGCGTCGGGGATCAGCCCAGTCTTGGCCTGGACTTTCTCTGCCCAGCCGTCGGCTTTCATCTTCTCGATCATGTCCGCGGTCCGGCGGCATTGCCAGACAATGGCATTGTAGACCGGAATGCCGGTTTTAGCGTCCCAGAGAATGGTGGTTTCCCGCTGATTGGTGATGCCGATGGCAGCGATCTGCTCCGGCTTCGCGTCCACCTTCTGCATGGCCTCCATGGTCACGCCCATCTGGCTGGACCAGATGTCCATGGGATCATGTTCCACCCAGCCCGGCTGGGGGAAGATCTGGCGGAATTCCCGCTGCACCACACTGATGATCTGTCCGGACTTGTCAAACAGAATGGCCCGGGAACTGGTGGTACCCTGATCCATGGCAATCACGTATTGCTTTTCTTCCATTTTTCATCCCTCCGTGGCTTGGAGCCTTTGGTAATAGTATATCAGTTTTTTCGGCAATTTCAACCTGGGATTGTGCAAATTGCAAAGGTTTTTCCAGCGCTTCCGCTTGCCACATGGGCACCGGTATGGTAAAATAGCAGAAAACAAGCAAGAAGGAGCGCATTGTGTCATGAAGACTGTCAAATTGGGAACCATCGGCTCCGGAAACATCGTGCATACCATCCTGGACTGTGTCCTGCGCACCCCGGACATCCAGCTGGAGGCGGTCTATTCCCGCACCCAGGAAAAAGGTGAATCCCTGGCGAAGCAGTATGGGGCCGGAAAGGTCTATACGGATCTTGAGGCGTTTCTGGCAGATCCTGAGGTCAACACGGTCTATATCGCCACGCCCAATCTTCTGCATTATGAACAGACCAAAGCGGCGCTTCTGGCGGGCAAGCACGTGATCTGTGAAAAGCCCTTTGTCACCCGGACAGAGCAGGCGGAGGAGCTTGCGCTGCTTGCCCGGGAGCGGGGCTGCCTGCTCTTTGAGGCAGCGCCCACAACCTTCCTGCCCAATTTCCGCATCCTGCAGCGGGAACTGCCCAAGCTGGGGCGAATCAAGCTGGTCATGAGCAATTACAGCCAGTATTCCAGCCGCTATGACAAGGTTCTGGCAGGGGAGCGGCCAAACATCTTCCAGGCAGAGCTGGCAGGCGGCGCCCTCATGGATATCAACTACTACAACGTCTTTCTAAACGCCGCCCTCTTCGGCGCGCCGGAGCAGACGACCTATTATCCCAATCTCTATCCCGGCCTGGCGGATACCTCCGGTTCGGTGGTGCTTCGCTATCCCGGCTTTGTCAGCCAGAACGCGGGGGCAAAGGACACCTGGGGTGTCAACTTCTTCCAGATCGAGGGCGAACAGGGCTATATCTATGTGGAGGGCGGCGCCAACGGCCTGGCCTCTGTTCGGGTGGTGACCAAGACCTCAGATGAGACCTTTGACGAGCAGCCGGAAGGGAACCGCTGGCTCTATGAGATCCGGGAGATCACCCGTATTCTGCAGGCGGAGGATCTGGAGGCGTCCCAGAGCCGCATGAAGATCACCGTTGCCAGCACCCGGATCCTGGAGGAGGCAAGGCGCTCCGCCGGAATCAACTTCCCGGGAGACAAATAAGTTAGAAAAGACCGCTCCTGGTTTTCCAGGAGCGGCCTTCTCAATGCATGATTATGCGGTTTCCTCGGCAGTGCGGGTCAGGTTTTTGATCCAGTTGAAGGAGTTGATCTTGATGAACGCCACGGGCCACTTGAGAACCTCGTCGGAACGAAGGACCGTGAAGACAATCCAGGGAGCCAGGTTCCATACATAGCGGCAGAGAATCGCCATAGGAATGACAAAGCCAAAGACGAAAATGGTATCGTTGATGAAGACAAATTTGGTGTCACCGCCGGGCTTGACAGTGCTGCCCAGAGCGTGGCCCTGGACACAGGTGCCAATAAACAGGAAGGAGAAGGAGGTCAGAATCTGCCGGGCAATGGTCACGGTCTCGCCGGAGACGTTGAACAGCCCGATGAACCAGCCCTTGATCAGATTGATGACCAGACAGCCGAACAGGCCGACGCCCAGGAGCACCAGCTGGATGATGCGCGCATGATTCTTGACCTTTTCCACCTCGCCGGCGCCCACCAGCTGACCAGTGATAATTCCGGCGGCGCCGGAGATGCCGGAGAGGATGACGCCGGACATGGAGAAGCAGTTGGAGTAGATACTCACAGCGGCTGTGACATTGGGACCCATGGAGCCCACGACAGCGCCCTGGAAGGCAGTGTTGATGCCCCAGACGACCCAGCCGGCAATGACAGGCGCGCCATAGCGGAAGAAATCCTTCCACAGGTTCTTGCTGGTGTAGGGCAGATCCTTGATTCGGAAGCCCAAACGAGTGTCGGCGAACATGACATAGCCGAAGGCGATTCCGAACTCCACCAGGCGGGAGATCAGGGTTGCAAGTGCCGCGCCGGCAGCGCCCATGGCGGGTGCGCCAAACTTGCCGAAGATGAAGATGTAGTTGAGCACCACATTCACGCCCAGGGAGATGAAGGAGGCATACATACCGATCCGGACCTTCTCCACGCTGCGCATGCCGGTCAGCAGGATCTGCGAGGCGGCAAAGAGCAGATAGGTCCAGCGCACGTATTTCAGATAGCCCATGGCCTCCACCACAACCGCGTCATCCTGAGAGAACAAGCGGATGACGAAGCGGGGCGCGATAAACACTGCAAGGGTGAGAACCAGAGCAAAGCCCAGAGCGATGCGCAGGGCAATGACCAGCAGCTTTTTGATGCTGCCCGTGTCCCGGGCACCCCAGTATTGGGCAGCAAGAATCAGCATGGCGGAATCCACGCCGATGACGATGGTCTGGATGAGCGTCTGCACCTGATTCCCGATATAGACGCCGGAGATGGCGACTTCACCCAGCGTACCGACCATGATGTTGTCTGCAAAACCAACGGCAAAGGTAATGAGGTTCTGCAGCATCATAGGAATCGCAAGGATCAGAAGATGCTTGAAGTAACCCTGTTCCGGACGCGGCAAACGCATAGCGACCACCCTTTCAAAAAAGATTGCTTGCTTTTTATAATAAATTCAGTATAATGCAGATTCCATAAAATTGCAAGAGGCAACCAAAAAACGTTATATAAATATAAGAATGCACTCAGGCAAGTCTGCCTGAGTGCATGGGTTAGGGTTCAGGGTTTGTAACTGTCCTTCAGGCTCACCGCCCGGTTGAACACGGGATGCTCGGGAGTGGAATCCTTGCTGTCTGCGCAGAAGTAGCCCTGCCGCATGAACTGGAAGCGTTCTGCAGGATCAGCGCCGATAAGGCTCTTTTCCACCTTGCAGTGCTCCAGCACCGTGAGAGAGTTGGGATTCAGGCAGTCCAGGAAGTTCTTGTCGCCGGCGTCAGGATCGGGATCGGTGAAGAGGTTGTCGTAGAGACGGATCTCTGCGTCGGCGCAGCTCTCGGCATCCACCCAGTGGATGGTGCTCTTGACCTTCCGCCCGTCAGCGGGATTGCCGCCCCGGGAAGCGGGATCGTACTCGCAGAGGACTTCCGTCACGTTGCCGTTTTCGTCCTTGACGCAGCCGGTGCACTTGACCACATAGGCGCCCTTGAGCCGGACCTCGTTGCCGGGGAACAGCCGGAAGTACTTGTGCGCGGGCTCCTCCATAAAGTCCTCCGCTTCGATCCAGAGGGAGCGGGAGAAGGGAACCTGGCGCTCGCCGTCCTCGGGATGGTTGGGATTGTTCTCCACGGTGAAGCTCTCACTCTTGCCCTCGGGGTAGTTGGTCACGGTGAGCTTCAGGGGATTCAGAACCGCCATGACCCGGCGGGCTGTGTCGTTCAGATCATCCCGCAGGCAGTGCTCCAGGAAGGCATATTCCACCACAGAGGGGTTCTTGGCCACGCCGATGCGTTCGCAGAAGCTGCGGATGGAGGCGGGGGTATAGCCACGGCGGCGCATGCCGCAGAGGGTAGGCATCCGGGGATCGTCCCAGCCGGAGACGTAGTGCTGCTCCACCAGCTGGCGCAGCTTCCGCTTGGACATGACCGTGTGGTCGATGCTCAGGCGGGCAAACTCGATCTGACGGGGCTTGGAGGGGACAGAGACGTTGTTTACCACCCAGTCGTACAGGGGGCGGTGCTCCTCATACTCCAGAGAACACAGAGAGTGGGTGATGCCCTCCAGGGCGTCCTGAATGGGATGGGCGAAGTCGTACATGGGGAAGATGCACCACTTGCTGCCCTGGCGGTGATGTTCAATGTAGCGGATGCGGTAGAGCACCGGATCGCGCATATTGAAGTTGCCAGAGGCCAAGTCGATCTTGGCCCGGAGGGTCTTGCTGCCCTCAGGGAACTCGCCGGCGCGCATGCGGCGGAACAGATCCAGACTCTCTGCAATGGGACGGTCCCGATAGGGGCTCTTAGCGGGCACGCCGATGTCGCCGCGGTATTCCCGGAACTGCTCCGGCGTCAGCTCGCAGACGTAGGCAAGCCCCTTCTGGATGAGCTCCTCAGCCAGCTCATAGGTTTTTTCAAAGTAGTCGGAACCGTAGAAAAAGCGGTCGCCCCAGTCAAAACCCAGCCAGTGGATATCCTCCTGGATGGCATCCACGTATTCCGTGTCCTCCTTGGCGGGGTTGGTGTCGTCCATACGAAGGTTGCAGATGCCGCCGAACTTCTCGGCGGTGCCAAAGTCGATGATCAGGGCCTTGCAGTGGCCGATGTGCAGATATCCGTTGGGCTCAGGCGGAAACCGGGTGTGCACCTGCATGCCTTCAAACCGGCCGCCCTCAGCGATGTCCTCAGCTACGAAGCTGTGGATAAAGTTCATGCTCTCGTTCATTCTGGCTTCTTCCGCCATGTTCGTTCTCCTCCCGGTGGGTCAATAATCGGAAAGATTATACAACAAGATCCGGCGTTTTTCAATGTCAAAACGCGCGTCAAGAAAAATTCACGTTTTTTTTCCTGCAAAAACAAAATTTGCTCTTTCAAACTTGGGGAAGTTATATTATACTAGACCTGATAAAAAGGTCATTGGGCCTGAAAAGGCTCCCCGGTCCAGCTGGACAGCGGGAGCGTCGGGAGGGAAAGAAACCATGAGTGATGTCAAGTTTCATCGCGTCTTGCTGAAGATTTCCGGCGAGGCGCTCGCAGGAGACGCCCATCGCGGGCTGGATTTTGAAGTGATCGGTCAGGTATGTGACGCAGTGAAAAAGTGCGTGGATCTGGGCGTTCAGGTGGGCATTGTCGTTGGCGGCGGCAACTTCTGGCGCGGCCTCAAGGACGGCGGAGATCGGATGGAGCGGACCCGTGCGGACCATATGGGAATGCTGGCCACCGTCATCAATTGCCTGGCCGTGGCGGATTCTCTGGAGCAGCGGGGTGTTCCTGTCCGGGTCCAGACTGCCATTGAAATGAGCGAGATCGCTGAGCCCTATATCCGGGGCAAGGCGGTGCGCCATCTGGAGAAGGGGAGAGTCGTGGTCTTCGGCTGCGGCACAGGCAATCCCTATTTCTCCACAGACACCGGCGCGGTGCTCCGGGCGGCGGAGATCAACGCAGACGCCATTCTCCTTGCCAAGAACATCGACGGCGTCTATGATGCAGATCCGGCCAAGGTGCCCACTGCCCACAAGTTTGACGCCATCACCTATGACGAGGTGCTCTCTCGTCATCTGGCTGTCATGGATTCCACGGCCACCAGCCTTTCCATGGACAACCACATTCCCATTGTTGTCTTCGCCCTGAAGGACCCGGAGAACATTCTCCGCGCTGTCCGCGGCGAAAAAATCGGAACGATTGTAAAGGAGGAAGTATAACATGGCAGAGTATCAGGAATTCACCCGGAAAATGGATAAGACCCTGGAGGTGCTTGGCAGCCAGTTCGCCTCTGTGCGCGCAGGCCGCGCAAACGCCCAGGTGCTCGATAACATCACCGTGGACTATTATGATGTCCCCACCCCCATCGGTCAGGTAGCGACCATCTCCTCGCCGGATCCCAGAAGCCTGGTGATTCAGCCCTGGGACAACAGCCTTCTGAAGAAGATCGAGAAGGCAATCCAAATCTCTGATCTGGGCATCAATCCCCAGAACGACGGCCGTGTCATCCGCCTGGTGTTCCCCCAGCTGACGGAGGAGCGCCGCAAGGATCTGACCAAGCAGTGCCGCAAGTATGCCGAGGAGAGCAAGGTGGCCATCCGCAACATCCGCCGGGATGCCATGGAGGTCTACAAGAAGAAGCTCAAGGCGTCCGAAATCACGGAGGACGACCATAAGAAGACCGAGAAGGAGCTCCAGGAGCTGACTGACAAGTACACCAAGAAGATCGACGATCTCTACGCTGTCAAGGAAAAGGAACTGCTCGCTGTCTGAGGAGCCAATCTGCAAAGGCCGCCGCTGGCGGCCTTTGCTTTGAACTGAGGGTCATTATGGGACTGTTTGGAAAAAAGAAGAAAAGCCAGGCGCTGTCCCGGCCTGTGCCGGAGCATATTGCCATCATTATGGACGGAAACGGCCGCTGGGCGGCCAAGCGGGGACTGCCGCGCTCTGCGGGACATGCCGCCGGAAGTGAGACCTTCCGGCGCATCGCCACCTATTGCCGGGACATCGGCGTGCGCTATCTGACGGTCTACGCCTTCTCCACGGAGAACTGGAAACGCTCCTCCGAGGAGGTGAGGGCCATCATGCAGCTTTTGCAGCGATACCTCCAAGAAGCTATCTCCGATATGCAGAAAAACGAGATCCGCTTTCGCTTCTTCGGTGATCTGAGCGCACTCTCAGAGCCGCTGCAGGAGCTCTGCCGCAAGACGGAGGAGGAGTCCAGCGTCTATGATGGGGTTCATCTGAACATCTGCCTGAACTATGGTGGCCGGGACGAGATTCTTCACGCAGCCCGTGATTTTGCCCGCAAGGTCCAGACAGGGGAGGCAGAGCCGGAGGATCTGACGGAGGAGTGCTTTTCTCAGATGCTCTATTCCGCGGGAACCCCGGATCCGGATCTGATCATCCGGCCCAGCGGGGAGCTGCGGCTCTCCAACTTCCTGCTCTGGCAGGCAGCTTATGCGGAGTTTTATTACACTGACGTCCTCTGGCCGGATTTTGACGCGGAGGAGCTGGAGAAGGCGATCGCTTCCTTCAACCAGCGCTCCCGCCGCTATGGAGGTACCAAATGAAGACGAGAATCCTGGTGGCCTTGGTGGGCGTTCCGGCATTGTTTGCGCTGCTGCTTCTGGCGCCCGCCTGGGCGACATTGCTTCTGACCTGCGCCATGACAGGCGTCGCCGCCTATGAAATGATCCACACAGCCTGCCCGAAGACGCCTCTTGCCGCCTATGTGCTTACGATTCTGGCGGCTGTGCTGCAGATGGGCGCCCGTTTTACAGGAACGGAAGTCTTTGCCGTGGGAGCGGTCAGCTCCGTGACGATGATCCGTCTTGCCTTTGTGATGCTGCTGTTTTTGATGGCAGTGCTGACCCATGGAAAGGCGTCAGGCGTTCTGCATTTCCAGGAGCTGTGTGTCTGCGCACTCTCCGGTATCGTGCTGCCGGCCTTCTATGGCTGCATCTTCCTGCTCCGGCAGGCGGAACCCTTTGGAAAGGTCTATGTGCTGGCGCCCTTCTTTATCGCATTTGTGGGCGACAGCTTCTCCATGTTTGCCGGCATGCTCTTTGGCGGCCCGAAGATGGCGCCCCGGGTCAGTCCCAAGAAGACCTGGGCGGGCGGAATCGGCGGTCCTGTGGGCAGCGCCCTGGGCATGCTGCTTCTGGGCTTGCTTGCCAGCAAACTTGCGTCCTATCCCCCCAATTACGGCCTTCTGGCCCTCCTTGGTGTCCTTGCCAATCTGTTCGGCCAGCTGGGCGATCTGTCCATGTCCGTCATCAAGCGGGAGGTGGGCATAAAGGATTACAGCCGCCTGTTTCTGGAGCATGGCGGCATGCTGGACCGCTTTGATTCCACGCTGTTCATCGCTCCGGTGGTCTGGCTCTTTGTGACGGGAGGCCTGTTATGATCTCAGCAATTTCTGTTCTGGGTTCTACCGGCTCCATTGGCCGGCAGACCCTGGACGTTGCGGAACATCTTTCCATTCCGGTCCGTGCCCTGAGTGCCAACCGAAATGTGGACCTGTTGGAGGCCCAGTGCCGGGCGTTTCATCCGGAGCTTGCGGTGATGGGAAGCGCGGAAGCGGCGCTGGAGCTGGAAAGGCGGCTTAAAGGCCTGAAAATCCGCATAAACTATGGGATGGATGGCCTTCTGGAGGCGGCGACCCTTCCCAGCGCCGACACCGTGGTCACCGCAGTCATGGGCATGGTGGGCCTTCGTCCGACCCTGGCTGCCGTCCGGGAGCGAAAGCGCATCGCTCTAGCGAATAAAGAGACCCTGGTCTGCGCCGGGGAGCTGGTCATGGACGAGGCGAAGACCTGGGGCGCGGAGATCATCCCCGTGGATTCAGAGCACTCCGCCATCTTCCAGTGCCTGGCGGGCTGCCGGGACCGCAGCCAGGTCCGGCGGCTGATCCTCACCGCTTCCGGCGGACCCTTCTTTGGAAAGACCCGGCAGGAGCTGGAGCAGGTCACCGCCGCCCAGGCGCTGAAGCATCCCAATTGGACCATGGGCGCAAAGATCACGGTGGATTCCGCCACCCTGATGAACAAGGGCCTGGAGCTCATCGAAGCCATGCGGCTTTACAGCCTGCCCATGGAGCAGGTGCAGATCGTGGTCCATCGGCAGAGTATCATTCATTCTCTGGTGGAGTACTGCGACGGTGCCATTCTGGCGCAGTTGGGAGTTCCGGATATGCGCATCCCCATTCAGCTTGCTCTGACCTGGCCGGACCGGATGCCGAGCCCCTCCCAGAGCCTGGATCTGCTCTCCTGCGGAGCGCTGAGCTTCGCCTCCGCGGATGAGAAGACCTTCCCCTGCCTGGCCATTGCTAGGCAGGCCGTTCAGACCGGCGGCACCGCCTGCTGTGTCCTTTCCGGCGCGAATGAAGTCGCGGTGGATCGCTTTCTCCGGGGCGAGCTGTCCTTCTATGGCATCGCCGGAGCGGTTGCAGCCGCACTGGAGCAGGTCCCGGTTCAGCAGTCGCCGGATCTTGCGCAAATCCTCGCCGCTGATGCTCAGGCGCGTCAGATTGCGGCGTCTTTTGGAGGTTAAAGCGTGTATATCGTTCTCGCAATTCTGGTTTTTGGCGTCCTGATCGCTGTGCATGAGTTCGGCCATTTTATCACGGCCAAGCTTCTGGGCGTTCAGGTCAATGAGTTTGCCCTCTGCATGGGCCCTGCCCTCTGGCAGCGCAAGTGGGGGGAGACCACCTATTCTCTGCGCCTCATCCCCATCGGCGGCTATTGCGCCATGGAAGGGGAGGATGAGCAGAGCGACAATCCCCGGGCGTTTACCTCAAAGCCCGCATGGGTCCGGGCCATCATCCTGGTGGCTGGCGTGACTATGAATTTTCTCACGGGCCTTCTGATCCTGGTGATTCTGTTTTCCACCTCCAAGGCCTTTGTGACGCCGGTCATCACCGGCTTTGCGGAAAACTGTCCCTATGAGAGCGCAGAGGGCTTCCAGCTGGGCGACGAGATCCTTTCCGTGGATGGGGAGCGGGTATATATCTACTCCGATCTGAGCTTGCTCTGGGGCCGAAACAGCACCGGCGTCTATGATATGACTGTGCGCCGGAACGGGGAGAAGGTGGAGCTCAAGGATTTCCGCTTCGTTCCAGTGGAGTATCAGGAAAACGGGCAGACGGTCCTGCGCTATGGCCTGAACTTCTCCACCCAGAAGGCCACGGTGGGCACGGTTTTGAAGCAGTCCTGGAACAATGCAAGGGACTTTGTGCGCCTGACCCGCATGGGGCTGATGGATCTGATCTCAGGCTTTGTGAGCGTGGATGAGATGTCCGGTCCGGTGGGGATCGTCTCCATCATCTCAGATACGGGCAAGCATTCTGCGTCCACCTCCGATGCCATTGCAAATATCGCCTATCTTGCCGCCTTCCTGGCTGTGGATCTGGCGTTTATGAATCTTCTGCCCATTCCCGCGCTGGATGGTGGGCGGCTTTTCTTCCTGGTGATCACTGCCATTGTAGAGAAGCTGACCAGGCGGAAGATCAATCCCAAATATGAGGGCTATATCCACGCAGCCGGCATGGTGCTGCTGCTGGGCTTCATGGCCTTCATCACCTTCAAGGACATTCTGAAACTGTTTGGAAGATGAGAGAAATGACAAGACAAATCCATGTTGGCTCCGTGCCCATCGGCGGCGGAGCGCCTGTTTCCATTCAATCCATGTTGAACACCCCTACCACGGATGTGGAGGCGTCTGTGCGTCAGATCCGCGCGCTGGCCACCGCCGGGTGTCAGATCGCCCGGCTGGCAGTTCCCGATCAGAACGCGGCGGCCGGATTCCGGGAGATCGCGGCTGCTTCGCCTCTGCCCCTGGTGGCGGATATCCATTTTGACCACCGGCTTGCGCTGCTGGCTGCAGAGGGCGGCGCGAAAAAGATCCGCATCAACCCCGGCAACATCGGCGATGAGGGCAAGGTGCGGGAGGTGACGGAGGCCTGCCGGGAGCGGGGAATCCCCATTCGCATCGGCGTCAACGGCGGCTCCCTGGAGAAGCGCCTGCTGGAGAAATACGGACATCCCACCCCGGAGGCGCTGGTGGAGAGCGCATTTGGCCACATCGAGCTTCTGGAGAAGTGGGGCTTTTCAGATATCTGCGTTTCCATGAAGTCCTCCTCGGTGCCCCGTACCATCCAGGCCTATCGCCTTTTTTCAGAGAAGAGTGACTATCCGCTCCATCTGGGCGTCACGGAGACGGGCAGCGTCTATATGGGCACCATCAAATCCGCCATGGGCATCGGAGGGCTCCTTTGCCTGGGCATCGGAGACACCCTGCGTGTCTCGCTCACAGCCGATCCGGTGGAAGAGGTGGTTGCGGCCAAGGCCATTTTAAAGGCCGCAGGCCTGCGCGCAGAGGGCGTGAATCTGATTTCCTGCCCCACATGCGGCAGAACGAAGATCGACCTGATCGGCCTGGTAGATCAGGTGGAGAAGGCCCTGTCCGGCTGCGAAAAGCCCATCACCGTGGCGGTTATGGGCTGTGTGGTCAACGGCCCCGGCGAAGCCCGGGAGGCGGACGTGGGGATTGCGGGCGGCGACGGCTGCGGCCTGCTCTTTGCCAAGGGACAGCTTATCAAGAAGCTGCCTTATGAGGAGCTTCTGCCTGCCCTGCTCCAGTACATCGAAACACTTTAAGAGGAAGCCATGGAAGAAAAGATCCCGCTTTTAAAACTGTTTTCCCGGTATCAGCCGGACGAGCTCCGACAGCCTTTTTTTGAGGCTGCCGGGGTTTTGCATGCCGGCATCGACGCCCAGGCCAGGACCATGACGGTCCAGGTGGAGTCGGATGTGTATCTTGCCCAGAAGGCCATCGACGAGTCCATGGAGGAGATCGCAAAGCTCTATGGTGTGCGGCAGATTCAGCTTGTGCCGCACTATCCGGAGGACTGCCTCTGCGATGCGGTCTATGAGGAACTGAAGCAGCTCATCATCCATCGTTTTTCCTTTGCCGCCGGCATTCTGGCCGGCTGCAGCTGGGAACCGGAGGGGGAGAAGCTCCATCTGAATCTGCGGGCCAATGGCGTGGATCAGCTTCGGGAGCACATCGGCGCCGCGGAGCGCTACCTTCTGGAGCGTTTCGGGGTCCAGAGAACTATCGTGGTCCATGCGGGACTTGCGGCGAAGGAGAAGGAGGAACTCTTTGCCGAGACGGAGAAGCTCCGCCAGAGCGCGGCCCGGGACCTGCCTACCCCCAACTTTGAGGGCAAAGAGAAGAAAAAACAGGAGAAAGCCCAGGAGGCCATCTTCGGCCGCCCCTTCAAGGGAGATCCCACCCCCATGAAGGACCTGACCCTGGATATGTTCAAGGTCATTGTGGAGGGCGAGGTCTTCGCCGTGGACCACAGGGAGTTGAAAAAGCGGAATGCCTGGGTCATCAACTTTGATCTGACAGATTACAACGGCTCTGTGCGGGTGAACCAGTTCATGGAGGCGGAGAAGGCCAAGCCCATTCTGGACGGAGTCAAGAAGGGTATGTGGCTGCGAGTCCTGGGCAAGATGTCCTACGACCGCTATGATAACGAAAACGTGCTTCAGCCCCAGGCCATCGTGGCAGGGGAGAAGCCCAAGCGCAAGGACACCGCCCCGGAAAAGCGGGTGGAGCTGCATCTGCATACTACCATGTCCGCCATGGATGCGCTGACCGACACCGCCGCAGCTGTCAAACAGGCTGCGGCGTGGGGACATCAGGCCATTGCCATTACGGACCACGGCGTGCTTCAGTCCTTCCCGGACGCCATGAACACCGCGGCCAAGACCAAGGTGGCGGGGACAGAGGAGAACATCAAAATCCTCTACGGCTGCGAGGCCTATTACATCAACGATGTGGATGACCGGATCAGCGTTCATGGGGACCAGGACGCCTCGCTGGATGATGAATTCATCTGCTTTGACCTGGAGACCACCGGCCTGTCAGCCGAGCGGGATGAGATCACCGAGATTGGTGCCGTGGTGCTGCGGGGCGGTCAGATGTGCGAGCGTTATCAGACCTTTGTGAACCCCGGTCGGCCCTTGCCCCGAAACATCGTGGATCTGACCGGCATCACGGATGAGATGCTCAAGGACGCGCCGACACTTGAAGAGGTACTGCCGGAGTTTCTGGAGTTCTGTGCAGGACGGCCTCTGGCTGCCCACAACGCGGATTTTGATGTGGCCTTTCTGCGAGTGGGCTGTGAGCGCCTGGGTCTGGAGTTCCATCCAACCTATCTGGATACGCTCATCATGGCCCAGAATCTCATGCCTAAGCTGGGCAAATACAAACTGAATATCGTGGCTGACGCTCTGAGTCTCCCGGATTTCAACCATCACCGGGCTTCTGACGACGGCGCTACCGTGGGATATATGCTCCAGCGCTTCTTCCAGATGCTGCGGGAGAAGGGCGTGGAGCGCATTCAGGAGATCAATCCTGTCATGCAGAATCTTCGTGCTGGCGGGCGTCTGGAGGGTCGTCAAGCCAGACACCTGATCATTCTCGCAAAGAACCAGATGGGCCTTCGGAACCTGTACCGCCTGGTATCCGACGCCCACCTGAAATATTTCCACCGTACGCCCCGTATCCCAAAATCGGAGCTGATGAAGTGGCGGGAGGGCCTGATCCTGGGCTCTGCCTGCGAGGCGGGTGAGCTGTTCCGGGCCATCGTTGCGAACAAGAGCCACGAGGAGCTCAAGCGCATTGCCTCCTTCTATGACTATCTGGAGATCCAGCCTCTTTGCAACAACTATTTCATGCTGCGGGAGGGAACGGTCTCCGATGTGGAGCAGCTGCGCAACTTCAACCGGACGGTGGTGGCGCTGGGCAAGGAGCTTGGAAAGCCCGTGGTTGCCACCGGCGACGTGCACTTCCTAAATCCTCAGGATGAGATCTTCCGCCATCTGCTGCTGGCATCCAAGGGCTTCTCCGACGCGGACCAGCCCCTGCCTCTGTATTTCAAGACCACGGATGAGATGCTGGAGGAGTTCTCTTATCTGGGTGAGGAGACCGCCTATGAGGTGGTGGTCAAGGCTCCCAATCAGATCGCGGATATGTGTGATCGCTTCCGACCCCTGCCCCGGAATCTGTTTGCCCCATCCATCGAAAACTCCCGGGGCCAGCTGGAGGATCTGGTCTATGGCCGCCTTCGGGAGCTCTATGGGGACAATCCGCCGGAGCTGATCACAAAGCGCGTGGAGACTGAGATGCACGACATCATCGGCAGACACTATGATGTCATCTACATGTCCGCCCAGAAGCTGGTGCAGAACTCCCTGGAGCATGGCTATCTGGTAGGATCCCGCGGCTCCGTGGGCTCCAGCATTGTGGCCTATCTCTCCGGCATCACGGAGGTCAACAGCTTCCCGCCCCATTACCGCTGCCCCAAGTGCCACTACACCACCTTTGATGTGCCCTCTGGCTGCAAATGCGGCGCGGATCTTCCGGACGCGGTCTGCCCGGAGTGTGGGGAGAAGCTGGACAAGGACGGCTTTGACATTCCCTTTGAGACCTTCCTGGGCTTCGGCGGCGACAAGGTGCCGGATATCGATCTGAACTTCTCCGGCGAATATCAGGCCAAGGCCCACCGCTATACCTTTGAGCTCTTTGGCGAGACCCACGTGTTCCGCGCCGGTACCATCGGTACAGTGGCGGAAAACACCGCCTACGGCTATGCCAAGAAGTATCTGGCGGAGCGGAACATGATCGTCTCCAAGGCGGAGGAGAACCGTCTTGCAGCAGGCTGCGTGGGCGTCAAGCGGACCACAGGCCAGCACCCCGGCGGCCTGGTGGTCATCCCGGCAGAAAATGAGATCTATGACTTTTGCCCGGTGCAGCACCCGGCAGATTCCACGGATACGGACATTGTTACCACCCATTTTGAATATCACTGCATGGAGGAAAACCTTCTGAAGCTGGACATGCTGGGCCATGATGATCCCACCATGATCCGCATGCTGGAGGATCTGACCGGCGTCAATGCCCGGAAGATCCCCCTGGACGACCAGGAGACCATGTCCATCTTCACCTCCTCCAAGGTCCTGGGCTATGAGCACGACAAGATCCTGGGCGAGACTGGCGCTGTTGCCATCCCGGAGTTCGGAACCTCCTTTACCCGCCAGATGCTCATGGACACCAAGCCTACCCAGTTCGATACCCTGGTCCGCCTCTCCGGTTTCTCCCATGGTACGGATGTGTGGCTGGGAAATGCCAAGGATCTGATCCTGGGCGGCGTAGCGGGCGTCAATGAAACCATCGGATGCCGCGATGATATCATGCTCTATCTCATCTCCATGGGTCTGGACGAGCGCAAGGCGTTCAAGTTCATGGAGGCTGTCCGGAAGGGCGCCATCCACAAGGGCAAGAGCTGGCCGGACGGCATCGTGGAGGAGATGCAGGCCCATGGCGTACCGGAGTGGTACATCGAGTCCTGCAGGAAGATCCAGTATCTGTTCCCCAAGGCCCACGCGGTTGCCTATGTCATGATGGCCTTCCGCATTGCCTGGTTCAAGGTCCATGAGCCTCTTGCCTTTTATAGCGCCTATTTCTATCGCCGCAGTCAGAAGGGCAGCTTCGATGCTGCCATGATGACCCGGGGCATGGATGCGGTGAAGGAGGAGATGGATCGGATCCGGGGCAGCCAGGAGGCCACCGCCAAGGACGAGGATCTGCTGACCACGCTGGAGGTCTGCTATGAGTTCTATCTGCGTGGCTTTGAATTTGCGCCCATGGATATTTACGAATCCGATGCGCTGAAATTCAACTTGAAAGATGGGAAGCTTCTGCCGCCGTTTGTCTCCGTGGCAGGCCTCGGCGAGACGGCTGCGCTGGACATTGCGGAGGGGCGGAAGGGCAAGACCTTCCTCTCCATTGAGGAGTTTGCCGCCGCCTGTCCCAAGGTTTCCAAGACCCACATTGAGAATCTGAAGGCTGCCGGCGTCTTCGGCTCCCTGCCGGACACCAGCCAGATCTCTCTGTTCTGAAAAAAACACCTCCGAAGCAGCTGCTTCGGAGGTGTTTTTTCGGTTTATTCCTTGGGTTCGTCCTTGGGTGCTTCAGGGGTTTCAGGCGATTTTTCTTTGCGGCGCAGTTTTCTGGACGTTTTGGGAGTATCGCCATTGGCTGCTTTTCTGGCGCGGCGGGCGCGGACAATGGCACGGATCACCAGGAAGGCAACAAAGAGAATCACAGCCCAAAGAACCAGATAGGGGAGGGCAATGAGCAGATTCTTGAACAGATTCTTGAAGAAGTTTCCGACGCCCTTGAGGGAGCTGACAAATCCGTCGCCGATCTGTTCCCAGTAGCCCCGGACAATAGGAGTCTGCTCGATATACTCTTCCACTTCGTTGATGTTCAGATACAGGGTGGAGTAGGCAACCAGCTGATCGAAGCGGCGCAGGGTCGTGGTCAGGGACTCGATGGAGTAGCGCACATCGGAGAGACGGCTTTCAATGGCGATCATGTCCTCCACAGTCTCGCACTTTTCCAGCATGGCCAGGAGCCGTTCCTCTTCGGTGCGATAGGTGGTCAGGCGGCTCTCGGTGTCATAGTACTGGAGGGAGATGTTCTCCTGGTCCTGGTTGAAGTAGGTCACATTGCCCACCTGATCCAGCACGTTCTGGAAGCCCTTGAAGCGCTCTGTAGGAATGCGGAGCGTAAAGCTCGCGTTTCGATAGCTCTTGTAGCGGCGGTTCAGATCCGTACCGGTGACAGAGGAGGACTGAATGTAGCCGCCGAAATCCGCGGTCAGCTGGGATACCATCTCTACAGAGGCATCAAAATCCAGAGACTGAATATTGGCCTGGGCAGTGTAGATGATCTTCTCAAAGCTTTCCGTGGGCGTGTTGTCCACCATTGAGCTTTCTTCCACTTTATAGTCCACATCGTAGGCTGCTTCCGGTTCTTCTGCAGGATAATCATATCCGTCACTTTTTGCGTACTCGGGCGTGTAGCTTGCGGTATTACTGCTGTAGTAGGCGCCGTCAGCAGCGGATTTTGCGCAGGCGCTGAGTGAGACGAGAAGCAGCAGCGCCAGGAGAATTGCAGTCAGTTTTTTCATAGGAAATCCCTCCTTATGTTTCCTTGGACGTAGGGTCGAGAGAAAAAGTTCCCGAAAATTTAAAATATTTTTGTAAAATGAAAACCGACGCAGATGCGTCGGTTTTCAAGAGAGGGAGATCTTACTTGACCTCGGCCTCGGCGCCAGCTTCCTTCAGCTTGGCAGCGAGAGCCTCGGCGTCGTCCTTGCTGATGGCTTCCTTGACATTCTTGGGAGCGTTGTCGACCAGCTCCTTGGCTTCCTTCAGGCCAAGGCCGGTGGCCTCGCGGACAACCTTGATGACGGCGATCTTGTTGGCGCCGACGCTCTTCAGCTCGACATCAAACTCGGTCTTCTCCTCAACAGGAGCGGCAGCAGCGGCGCCGGCAGCGGGAGCAGCGGCAGCAGCGGCGGAAACGCCGAACTCTTCCTCCAGGGCATGAACCAGCTCAGCGAGCTCAAGAACGGTCAGACCCTTCACTTCTTCGATCATAGCAGCAATCTTTTCGCTAGCCATTGTGTAGTACCTCCGTAATTAAGATAGTATTTGTTTTTTAGGCTTCAGCGGGGGCCTCGGCGGATTCTACCGAGCCGCCCTTCTGCTCGCACACCTGAGCCAGGCAGTAGGCCAGAGCGGAGATGGGAGCGAGGAACGTGCCAAGAACCTGAGCGACCAGGCCTTCCTTGCTGGGCAGGGCGCCGAAGGCGTTCAGCTCGTCCACAGACAGGACAGTGCCTTCCACGACGCCGCCCTTGATGGACAGGACGTTGGCGTTCTTCTTGGCAAACTCACAGACAACACGCGCCGGAGCGATGGGATCGCCGGTGGTGATGGCCAGAGAGGTGGTGCCGTTGAGCAGCTCGTCAAACTGATTGTAACCAGCCTTGTTCGCCGCAAAACGGGTCAGGGTGTTCTTGACGACGGAGTACTCCACGCCAGCTTCACGGAACTGATTTCTCAGCTCGGTATCCTGTGCGACGGTGATTCCCTTATAGTCCACGAACACAGCAGCGGTGGCATTCTGAATCTTTTCAGCCAGAGCGTCGACGACTGCCTTCTTGCTTTCCAGAACTTTTGCGTTGGGCATCTTTGTATTTCACCTCCATAGATAGGAAATGTCCTCACGCCGCGAGGACGTGAGGACACAGAAAGAACATGAATCTGTGCGTCCTCGGCAGGAAGGGAAGATCCCATTTCAGGCAGATGCCTCCTGCTGTCTACGGCAGCGCGGGTATTATTCTACTGGATCTTGCGAAAAAAGTCAAGAATTATTTTAGACCTTGACAGCAACGCGGATGCCGGGGCCCATGGTGGAGGCCACGACGCAAGAGCGGACGTACTGGCCCTTGGCAGCGGCGGGCTTGGCTTTGATGATGGCGTCCATGAGGGCGTCCATGTTCTCCTTCAGCTTCTCAGGACCGAAGGAAACCTTGCCGATGGGGCAGTGGATGATGTTGGTCTTGTCAAGACGATACTCAACCTTACCGGCCTTGCTCTCGGTGACAGCCTTGGTCACGTCAGCAGTGACGGTGCCGGACTTGGGGGAGGGCATCAGGCCCTTGGGGCCCAGGACCTTACCAAGACGACCAACCACACCCATCATGTCGGGGGTGGCGATGACAACGTCAAAGTCGAACCAGTTTTCCTTGGTGATCTTCTCGACCAGCTCCATGCCGCCGGCATAGTCAGCGCCAGCAGCCTGAGCCTCGTCCAGCTTGGCGTCCTTGGCGAAAACCAGAACGCGGGCGGTCTTGCCGGTGCCGTTGGGCAGCACGATGGCGCCGCGGACCTGCTGATCGGCGTGACGGGAGTCAACGCCCAGCTTCACATGCAGCTCGACGGTCTCGTCGAACTTGGCCTTTGCGGTTTTGGTGACAAGCTCCAGCGCTTCCAGGGACTCGTACTGATTGGCGCGCTCGTAAAGCTTGACGCTTTCCTGATATTTTTTACCTCTGAACAATGTTATATCCTCCTTAATCGTGGTAATCGGAATGATCCTCCCACATATTGAGGCCGGAGCAGCGCTCCAAGGCCCCCGATGAATCAGTCAACAACGGTGATGCCCATGCTGCGGCAGGTGCCAGCGACGGTGTTCATAGCAGCTTCCACGGAAGCGGCGTTGAGGTCGGGCATCTTCTTCTCAGCAATTTCTCTGACCTGGGCCTTGGTGATGGTTGCGACCTTGTTCTTGTTGGGAACACCGGAGCCTTTTTCCAGTCCGAGGGCTTTCAGAATGAGGGTAGCGGTCGGGGGAGTCTTGGTGATGAAAGTAAAGCTGCGGTCTGCGTAGACGGTGATGACCACGGGGATGGTGAAACCAGCCTGGTCCTTGGTGCGCTCGTTGAAGTCCTTGATGAACTGCGCAATGTTGACGCCGTACTGACCCAGAGCCGGGCCGACAGGGGGCGAGGCAGTCGCCTTGGCTGCCGGGATCTGCAATTTGATATAACCAGTAATTTTCTGTGCCATGAGAAGCACCTCCAATGATATTGTGGTATTGCGCATGCTGCGCCGTCGGGGGTCATGCCCCCTCCCACGTTTCCTGCCGCCGGAAGGCGGCGATCACGCTTATTCTTCGACAGGCTCGACCTGATCCAGCTCCAGTTCCACGGGAGTTTCCCGTCCGAACATGGAGACGGAGACGCGGACCTTGTTTTTCTCAATGTCCAGCGCTTCCACTGTTCCAGTAAAGCTTGTCAGCGGGCCGTCGGTGATGGAAACGGTATCGCCCACATCGTAGGCGACCACGATCTCGTGCTTTTCCACACCCAACTGGGCCACTTCTTCCTCTGTCAGAGGAGTGGGCTTGTTGCCGTCGCCGACAAAGCCGGTAACGCCGCGGACGCTTTTGACCACGTACCAGGACTCGTCAGTCATGACCATTTTCACCAGCACATAGCCGGGGAAGATCTTCCGCTCGACGGTCTTGGGGCCCTGGTCGGTGATCTCTGTCACGGTTTCCATGGGAATGGTCACCGCGTGGATCAGATCCTCCAGGTGCCGGGTCTCGACGCTCTTTTCAATGGTTGCCTTCACCGTGTTCTCGTAAGCCGAGTAGGTGTGGACAACATACCATTTCGCTTCCGCCATGGTGCGCCCTTAGCCCTTGACCAGAGAGATGATGCCATTGACGAACAGACCGGCGATGGCGTCAAAGATCCAGATGAACACGCCGATGGCCACAACGGTGGCCAGAACGATGAGGGTGTTCTTGATGAGGGTCTTCTTGTTGGGCCAAACAACCTTTTTCAGTTCGCTGCGCATCTCGCGAAACCAGCGCTTTACACGTTCAATCACGCTGGGCTTGCTGTTCGCTTCTGCCATTTTGTTCACCCTTTCATTGTCAGGGCTTTGCCCTTACTTCGTCTCGTTGTGGATCGTGTGCTTTCTGCAGAATCTGCAGTACTTCCGCATCTCGAGACGATCCGGGTCGTTCTTCTTGTTCTTCACAGTGTTGTAGTTTCTCTGCTTGCATTCCGAGCATCTGAGAGTGATCTTCACGCGCATTTCGGCACCTCCTATTCCTGCCTCCCTGTATGGCTCCGGCTATGAAAAAATTTAGAAACGCTCCAACTACGAACGAGCGTCCGAAGCTGAAAATGGGCACAAAAAAAGAAGCCCTTTTTCACAGGTGAATGTATTCTAGCATATCTTTCCTCCTGGGTCAATGTTTTTTTGCAGAAAAAATCGCTTTCTTCCAGAAAAAAGCCATTGTGTTTCCCAGATCAGAAGGCCCGCTCTTTTCATTTTCTTCTGAATGTGCTATACTGTTTGAAAGATTTCGGAAGGGAGGAGTTATATGCGTGTCATGGCGCTGGATTATGGCGACGCCCGCACGGGCGTGGCGGTCTCTGACCTCACGGGGACGCTGGTGGGACAGACCTTTGTGATTCATGCCCGGCAGATGGAGCGCGCTGCCCAGGAGGCTGCCGATCTTGCCCGGGAGACGGGCGCGGAGCGCCTGGTCGTGGGCTTTCCAAGAAATATGGACGGCACCGAGGGCGCAAGAGCCGAGCTCTATCGGGCCTTTGCGGATCGCATGCAGGAGCTGACGGGGCTGGAGACAGTGCTCTGGGATGAGCGCCGCACCAGCATCGACGCCCATCGTATCCTCTCGGAAAATGGAAAGAAGACCATCAAGCACCGGAAGAATGTGGACGCGGTGGCTGCCAGCCTGATTCTGGAGGGCTATCTCCGCTTTCTGGAGAATCAGAGATGATCGGACTTCGTGAGAACTGGCCCCGGGTCCGGCTTCCGGACCGCTCCCTCTATGGGGGCAATCAGGGGGAATTTGCAAGGAAGGGCATCCAGGTCAGCGGCTGCGGCCTGATCGCGGCCATGGATACCCTGCGTTATCTCTGGCGCAGACAGCCCGGACAGGGCTTTTTTCCACAGGATCTTCCTGCGGAACTGCCGAAGGATGAATATGAAACGCTGACACTGGCGCTGAATCGCCACTTTGTAAAGGTGGTTCCGCCCTTCGGCGTCAACGGCCTGACCCTTGCCTGGGGCATGAACCGCTTCTTTCGCCGCTGCAGTTTGCCCCTGCGGGCAAGATGGGGAACGAGCAGGAAAAAGCTCTGGCAGACCGTGGGACGGATGCTCACCCAGGACCTGCCAGTGATCCTGGCCATCGGTCCCAACTGGCCCCGGCTCTGGGGCAAGCGGGAGGTGGGCCTCTATCGGGATCCCGCCGATCCCAGCCCTGCGGCCACAGTCTGCGGACACTATGTGACAGTTACCGGCATGGATGAGGACTGGATCCGGGTCTCCTCCTGGGGGAGACAATATTATATCCGCAAGGCGGAATTCGAACACTATGTCCGTACGTTCAGCTGCAATTTGTTTTCCAGCTGTCTGGTTCTTCGGCGGCTGGACGAAAAGGAGGCGGAAGCATGACAGAGGTGGTGGCGGCCCTCATCTGGCAGGATGAGCGCTTTCTCATCTGCCAGCGCCCGGCGCACAAGGCCAGAGGCCTTTTGTGGGAATTTGTCGGCGGCAAGGTGGAACCGGGTGAGACCCGACCCCAGGCCCTGGTCCGGGAGTGCAGGGAGGAGCTGGGCATCGAGATCCAGGTGGGCAGTCTCTTTCAGGATCTGATTCACGAATACCCGGACCTGACCGTGCATCTCTGGCTCTACCACGCAAAGATCGTGGAAGGGGAGCCGCAGAAGCTGGAGCACAACGATCTGCGCTTCATCTCTGTGGAGGAAATCCGGAATTATCCTTTCTGCCCGGCGGACGAGCCCCTTCTGAAAGAACTGGAACGGGCCTGCAGCGCCGGAGAGCTGAACAGGGTCCAGAAGATGGGAGAGAGCTGAAATGACAATCCTTTTCAAACACGCAAAACTCTATGACGGCACCGGAGCAGAGCCCTTCCGGGGAGATCTGCTCATCCGGGATGACCGCATCATCCGCATCGCGGAATCCATCGACGAGCCAGCCGATCAGGTGGTGGACCTGACGGGCAAGTCCCTTGCGCCAGGTTTTATTGATGGCCATTCCCACAACGACTGGTTTGCAATCAAGAAGGAGCCGCTGCCGTATTTTGCGCCCTTCATCCGGCAGGGCATCACCAGCTTTGTGGCGGGCAACTGCGGCGTCTCCACCATTGGCTTTGAGCTCGGAAGCCCATATGTGGACAAGCTGGGTGGCGGTATGTTCGGATTCCAGGATACCACCGGCGCCTATGGGACTCTGGATGATTTCTTTGACGCGGTGGACGGCAACATGCCCTGCAACATGAGCGTCCTGGCAGGGCACTGCTCCGCCCGTGCTGCAGTTTCCGGCTATGCAAACCGGAAGCTGACGCCGGAGGAGGAGCGCGAGATGCTGGCCATTCTGGAGAAGGCCCTCCAGCAGGGCGCGGCTGGTCTGTCTCTGGGCATGATGTACGAGCCGGGTCTCTACGCCGATGTAGAGGAGCTTCGAAAGATCGCTGCGCTCTGTGTGAAGTATGACCGGCCCCTCACGGTCCATCCTAGGGCGGAATCCAAGGTATCCATGGCCTATCCGCAGCTTTTTGGAAGGTCCCATCTGCTCCGCGCTTTTGATGAGCTTGTGGAAATTTCCAAGGGAACGAAGCTGAAGCTCCAGTACTCCCATGCCATCTTTGTCGGCCGCAGCTCCTTCCAGGACAAGGACGAGCTGCTTCGGATGATGGAGGAGCTCCGCGCTCAGGGCGTGGATGTGATGTTTGACATCTATAATGAATGTCTGGGCGTCTCCGTCATTACGGTCATTCTGCCTGCCTGGTATCAGGGGCTGACGCCTGCGGAAAAGAAGCGTCCCTTCACCCGTCTGAAGCTGGCCGCCCTGGTGAAGGCCAGCAGTATGCTTCTGGGGTTTGGTTTCAAAGATATCGTGGTTGCCTATATCGGTCCGGGCTATGAGCGCTTTGAGGGCAAGTCCGTGCACCAGATCGCCCAGGAGGAGGGCCTCAGCGACCTTGATGCCTATCTGATGCTCTGCGAGGTGTCAAATTTCAAGGGCCGGGTCAATATGGGCCCATATTCCACCCCGGAGATCATTCATGAGTTTGAGAAGAATCCCCACTGCCTCTTTATGACTGACGCCTGGGTGGAGGATCACGGCGTGCAGAATCCGGCGATCTACGACTGCTATCCCAAGTTTCTGCAGGATGCGCTTCTGGGCCGGGGCGACAGCATGCAGAGCACCATTCGCCGCATGACCGGCGCGCTGGCAGATCGCTTTCAGCTCCCGGAGCGGGGCTATCTCAGAGAAGGCTGCTATGCCGATCTGACGGTGTTTGATGAGGACACCATTCGACTGGCTGTCCCGGATCGGGAGCAGTCCTTCGGCATAGATCAGGTCTATATCAACGGTCATCTGGTCCTCTCAGGGGAGGAGCTTCAGGAGGAGACCCTGAAGACCTCCGGACGTGCAATCCGGATCAAAGCCTGACAGAAGATTTCTCGTTGACGATGAAGCCGGCTGACAGAATCCCGCCAAACGAAGGCGCCGCACGAGTCTGTGCGGCGCCTTTTTGCTGCAATCATGGAGCAGGAGGCATGACCTTTCGGCCATGCCTCCTGCCAGAAATCAAGATACACTTTTACCAAAGGCTTTTGCCCGGAGCAGTTGAGTCCGATTAAGGAATCACAGGGGTCCAGTACTGCTGATGGTACAGGTCCGTGAGAAGATAGGTCGCGGAAGCAGAGGAGGCGTCGATATAGACATTGGAGATCAGCGCGTCCGCGTGATAGGTCCACTGCTCACCCAGCATGTAGCTGTCCAGGTAGGAGCCATCGTAGCCGTAGTAGTCGCAGAGGAAGTCGATGGTATCGCCCTCCTGCAGCTCCGTCAGGGCCTTGGGCACGGTTTCCGTCTCTTCGGGATCATAGACCATGCTGGCACCGGCGATGTAGCCGTTGGGATTCTCAGAGTCAAAGACCAGGATCAGCTCGGCGCGCTCACCGTTCAGAAGCACGGGCACGCGGCCGGTGATGGTGTAAGTCCCGGCGGATGCGTCATAGGAGCTTGCGGTGTGGTAGTAGGCCACAGGCTGCTCATCGATGGCCAACCAGGTGCCGTCATACTCGCCCACCAGGTTTCCGTCGGAGGCGAAGCGGTAAGCATTGTCCAGACCCAGATCAATGTAGCCGGTGCCGTCGTCCACGAAGACGTTCAGTTCCAACTCCTGGATCAGCTTCCACTGCTCCTGGGGCAGGACCAGGCGATACTCGCCGCCTACATCGGTCCAGCTCAGAAGGCTGGGATCAAAGTGGTTTGCCTCGATATACTCGATGGCCCGATCCGCACTCAGTCCGGAGGACAGGAAACCGGAGTTGGAGCTGGTCAGTCCCGAAATGCCGAACAGGTCGCTGCCGCCGCCGCCCAGAAGGGAACCAATGATGGAGCTGATGTCGCCGGTGGAGGCGCTGGAGGAGGAGCCGCCGCTCATGCCGCCCAGCAGAGCGGAGAGAGGATCTGCCGCGCCGCCGGAGACGGCCTGGCCACCGGCCTCCATGCTGGCAAACTGACGGATGCAGCGGGAGTACTCGGACTCAAGACCGATGGACTCATAGGTCGCAACGGCACTGTCCACCTTGGAGACGGACTTGTAGGGGAAGTAGATCGACAGGCCGTAGGCGTTGGTCATGTTGGTGCTGGTGCGATTGTACTTGATGGCATTCAGCAGAGTGTTTGCCAGCGCTTTGCTCTCGGTGGTATTCAGGTTCAGGGCCAGGTGCACCAGGTCGATCTGATCCAGCCGGTTGGAGGCTGCGAACTCCCGGCTGCCGCTTCGGGCCTCCGAGACCTTCTGATACTGGTTGTTGGAGAGCAGATTTGCCGTACTGGTGGAGAATTCCTTCAGCTTGGCAGGCGCGGTGGATTCCAGTTCCGCAAGGTCAATCAGGGCCAGGGTGGCCTGCTGACCGGGGCAGGATTTGGCGCAGGTGGAGACAAAGTCGTCGCAGATCAGCTTGCCAAGTTCTGTGGTGGGGATGGAGGTGTTGTTAGACAGAGCTGTGACCCAGTTGGTGTAATGCCAGCCGATGCCGGGCTCTGTCTCTTCGGAGGCAACCAGATAGTCGCCATGCTTGGTCAGCATCAGCGCGTTCTCCAGGGTGCCCATGAGGCAGGTGTCGAAGCCGATCATATCAAACTTCACGCCGCCGTCGATGAGGGCCTTGTCGATGCCAGTCAGGCCCATGGAGCCAGCGCGGCTGTTCTTCTCGTCGTATCCGTAGCCGGAGAGGCTGCCGCCGCCGTGATCCCAGAAGATCAGCATATTCCGGTTTGCGGGGAAGTTCTTGGCACAGTACTGAATGAAGCTGGAGAGCGTGGCAGGGGAGGTCATAGCGCCAGTGCCGGCATTCTGCTCCAGAGGCTTCAGACCGCCGGTCTGGAGCTGATAGATCTGGTTGTAGGAGCTGGAGATCACGTTGTTTCTCCACTGCTTGGCGCCGCCGGTAAAGACGATCCAGTTCACGTTCTGACCAATGGTGCCCTGCATCATCTCCTGCAGGTCCGAGGTGGCCATACCACTGCGGGACTCCAGATCCGCGCCGCACATATAGACCATGACTGTGACCGTATCCTTGCCGCCGCCGGTGAGATTGGTATAGCGGGATCTGGCGGTGGAGGCAACGCTGGAGTCCAGCTTACCCGTGTTGGCGCTCTGAACCCAGCCAGAGGAGACGGTGCCCGTGTTGCCGGAGAACATGCCCAGAAGACTCTCCGAGGAGCTGCCGCCTGCCAGCTGATTCATCAGAGAGCTGGCGCTGCCGAGACTGCCCAGAGATCCGGAAGCGCTGGAGCTGCCGGAGGAGGTGGAGGGCGTGGTGGTCGTATAGCTGGTGCTGGGGGTCGTGGTGTTTGCCACAGAGCCGGTTTCCGTCAGGCTGCCCAGGCCGCCGCAGCTGCGCAGAGCAAAGAAGACGATGGCAATGATGACGATGAGGCCAAGACCGCCGCCGCCTGCCCGGACCGCCCGGTTGCCGCCGGAGCTGCCGGTGCCGGAAGGCCGATTCGATGTGGGGCGGGAGCCGTTGGACGCCTGGTGGCCAGAGGAGCTGCCCACAGGGCCGGTGCCCAGACCTTCGCCGCGGCGATAGACGCCCTTACCCTGGCCGGTGACGTTTTTCTCCCGGCCGTTTGGTTTCTGATCCATGGATATTCCTCCATTTCTGAAAGTGCTTGGATAATCAAAACTATTATATTTCCAAACGGGAGAGAAGTCAAGAAAAGGCGTGAAAGTGCGGATCCTGGTTGTCACGAATTGCGGTCCGTGATAGAATCAATCAGAAAGAAATACATTTCTGAAAAGGAAGGACGCAAGATGTTCGTTTCTGCTCTGACAAAAGATGATTTGAATGATAAAATCGTAGACAGAATTCTGTTTGAAGGGTTGGAAGATACAGGGGAAGATGCCGATTGTGCGATAGTCCCGGGAAGTATCAAAGCGGCTGAATATCGGCTGCCTGTTGCAGTCAAGGCTTATCGAGACAATCGATTGAACAAATTGATTCTCTGTGGTGGCAAAGTGCGAGATTTTTCAGAAGGATCTATGACGGAGGCACGTCAGATGCAATTTCACGCAGAGCGTCTTGGCGTGAAGCAAGAGGATATTATGTTAGACGAGCACTCTCTGAACACAGTGGAGAATATCTTGCAGGCTCTGCTTCTGCTGCAGCGTTTGTGCGGTTTGCATCGGATTCACAGGGTACTGCTGGTTACGACAACGTATCATATGAGAAGAAGCGTTTGCATCGCGCGGTATCTGTTTCCTGCCCATATTGTCGTGATTCCATGTCCCGCAGATGACACGAACACGAGAAGAGGGAATTGGATGAACAATGCGGAGGGTCGCCGCAGAGCATACCGCGAGGTTGAAAAGATCCTGGAATCCGTCCAGAATGGGCTGTTTCCGGACTTTGAGATATCATTGAACGATCAGTTTCAATCAGGGGAGGCAGCAGGATGATCACAAGCTGCAAGCCGGAACTGCAGGATCTCTGGTTCAAGCAGGTTTTGCTTTCGGATCCGGAAACAATGGCATATAACCGCGCCTGGGGCGGCACGATCCCCTTTCCCGAGGAGCGATGGAGCGCGTGGTATGACCGCTGGATCCGGTGTCCCGAAAGCGAGCGGTTTTATCGCTATCTTCGGGACGAAGACGGCGTCTTTGTCGGAGAGATTGCCTATCACCTTGATACTGAAGACAACCGATATCTTGCGGACGTCTTGATCCATGCAAAGTACCGAGGCAGAGGCTACGGAAGCCAGGGCCTAATCATGCTCTGCAAAACCGCAAAAGAGAACGGGATCCCGGTTCTCTATGATGAGATTGCAATTGACAATCCGGCAATTCGATTGTTTCTCAGGTCCGGCTTTACAGAGGTATCCAGAACAGAAGAAGCAATCCTGATCAAGAAAGACCTGTCGGACTAAGCTGCTTTTCGGGCAGTTCTCCTGGGGAGAACTGCCCTTTGCTATAAAAAAGGGAGGCCCCTTGGCCTCCCTTGCTGTACTTATTTCCGCTTTTTGTAATCTGCCTGCACCGGCACGGACCAATTCTCCGGAACACCCTTGCCAAGCCGGATGCTGCACATGGCCTCTGCAACCGCCTCATAGGCCACCTTCGTGCCCTGACTGTCCGCCTTGTAGTCCACCGCCCGATCCGCGTGGATGCCAAAATGAGAGGCGGTCTGAACTGCGTCGATGTTGGCGGCCAGGAAGAGAAATTCCCAGCCTTCCTTGGTTTTCTGCTCGATGCGCTTCTTCACGGTTTTCGCGTCGAACTTCCGGCTTGCGTTTTCCATGCCGTCGGTCATGATGACGAAGGTGGTGTGCTCCGGCACGTCCTCCGGCCGGGCGTATTTGTGGATGGTTTCGATGTGGTCCATGGTCTCCCCGATGGCGTCCAGCAGGGCAGTGCAGCCCCGCACAGAGTAGTCCTTGTCGCTCATCGGCGCGATCTTTTCCAGGGGCAGGCGGTCATGGATGGTCTCAGATACACTGTCGAAGAGCACCGTGGTCACATAGCAGGGCGCGTCCTGTTTTTTCTGCTTTTCGATCAGGCTGTTGAAGCCGCCGATGGTGTCGTCCTCCAGGCCGGACATGGAGCCGCTGCGGTCCAGGATAAAAACCAGTTCTGTCAGATTGTTTTTCATGTTTTTCCTCCTGTTTTCTTGATTTCTGGCATCATTGTAACAGGAGAAGCATGGCACGTGGTCGCCTGGCAGGCGACATTTTTACGCGCCGAGGAGAGGCTGGTCAAAGCGATAGAGGACCTCGTTCACGATCATCCGATCATAACAGCCCTGGGAAATGAGGTATTCCACGATCAGATCGAATTTGCTTGCATGAGAAAGGGCAAAGCCCGCCTTGGAGAGAAGCTCCTTCGTCTCATCCAGGCCAAGCTCCAGAGCAAGGGCCAGCGCCACAGCTGTGCTCTTGCTGGGCCGGTACTGTGGATCTTTGCGGATCTTGGAAAAGAGCTTCCGATCCAGACCTGCCCGTTTGTAGCAGACCGTGTCGGTGATGCCGCGCTCGTCGATCTTGCGCAGGAGCATCTGCTGAAAGCTTTCGTCCAGCTGCCCCAGCAGACGGTCCAGCTCCGGATCAACGGCGGCGTTTGCCTCCGCCAGAAACTGCGGTGCGGAATCCGCCTGGATGCTTTCCACTTTGGCCTTCCTCCGCGGCGGTGCGGCCACGGACGGCGCGGCCATTCCTTTGGCCGCCATGCTTTGGGCAAGGACAGGCAGCTCCGGCGGGAGATACTGGTCAAGAAAGTCCTGAACCGCCCGGACAAGAGCCTCATCCAGCGGCGCAGAAGCTTTTCTGGAAAATGAAAAACGCATGTTCATCCCTCCGCAGACAGTTTATCATTGCAGGGCGAAATGCGTCAACAGTTTTCAAGAATCACCGTGAATTGGAATTGACAATCCGTCTTCGCTGGGCTAAAATTTTGTTGGAATCAACAATTTTTGGCTCTCTTCGCCAGAGAGGACGGATGCATATGAAAATCACTCTGCAAAAGCTGACCAAGGTGTTCCCCAAGCGGGGCAAGAAGGAGTCCGGCGACGTGATCGCCGTCAACAACTTCAGCTTTGAGATCCCGGATGGGAAGCTCATTGGCCTGCTGGGCCCCTCGGGCTGCGGCAAATCCACCACCCTGAATCTGATCTGCGGTTTGGAGGCACCCACCTCCGGACAGATCTTCTTTGGGGATGATGATGTGACCGGCCTGCCGCCGGAGAATCGCGGCGTTGGCCTGGTGTTCCAGAACTATGCCCTGTATCCCCATCTGACCGTGCGGCAGAATATCCTCTTCCCCCTGCAGAATCTGCGGGGCGCGGATCGCCCAAGCAAGGAGCAGATGGAGGAGCGGGCCCAGGAGGCCGCTCGTCTGGTGCAGATCGACGGCCTGATGGATCGAAAGCCCTCGGAGCTCTCCGGCGGTCAGCAGCAGCGCGTGGCCATTGCCCGGGCGCTGGTGAAGATGCCCCGGGTCCTGCTTCTGGACGAGCCCCTTTCCAACCTGGATGCCCGGCTGCGCCTGCAGACCCGGGAGGAGATCCGCCGCATCCAGCGGCAGACGGGCATCACCACCGTCTTTGTCACCCATGACCAGGAGGAGGCCATGAGCATCTCCGACATGATCGTGGTCATGAAGGAAGGCGTGGTCCATCAGATCGGCGCGCCCCAGGAGGTCTATGACAATCCTGTGAATCTGTTTGTAGCCCAGTTCCTGGGCACCCCGCCCATCCATGTCTTCGACGCCCAGGTAAAGGGGGAGCGCCTCATCATCGGCGGCCAGGCGGTTCTGGCGGTCCATGGCGTGGCGGATCAGAACGTCATCGCCGCCGTCCGGCCTGAGGGCTTCCGCCTCTGCGACGACGGCGCGCTGACCTGCAGCCTGACCCGGGTGGAGGTCATGGGCCGGGACACCAGCGTGGTCTGCACCCATCCCAACTGCCGCAATGAGGCCATCCGTGCCATCATCCCAGCAGAGGACAAAGTGGGGGATGGCGCCGAGACGGTGCGCTTTGATCTGAAGCCTGCCAAGGTCTTCCTCTTTGACCGGAAGACGGAGAACCGGATCCCCTTCCAGGGAGAGTGAGGAGGAAGCTATGGAACAAAAAAGCTGGAAGCCCTGGCTCTATCTGCTGCCGGCCATCCTCTTTCTGGGCTTCTTCATGGTTTACCCGCTGATCGACGTGCTGATCTATTCCCTGGAGGAGGGCTACAACTCCGCCTCCCAGACCTTCTTCGGCGTGGGCCTGTACAATTACTCCTATGTGCTCCACGATCCCTATTTCCTCCAGGCGGTAAAGAACACCTTCATCCTGGTCATCATCACCGTGCCGGTGTCCACGGGCATCGCCCTTCTGATCTCCCTGGGCCTGAATTCCATCAAACCCTTGCGGAATCTCTATCAGACGGTTTTCTTCCTGCCCTATGTGACCAACACCCTGGCGGTGGGCCTGGTGTTCATGATCCTCTTCAAAAAGACCGCCTACTCCGATGGCCTGGTGAATCTGCTCATCCGCCTGTTTGGCGGGAAAGGGGTGGACTTCATCGACGGCCCCTACTGGGCGAAGCTCTTTGTGCTCTGCTTCTACACCATCTGGGTGGTCATGCCCTTCAAAATCCTGATCCTGACCAGCGCTCTGGCCTCCGTGAAGCAGGACTACTATTCCGCGGCCCGGGTGGACGCAACGCCCCGCTGGCGCATCTTTAGCAGGATCACCCTGCCTATGATCTCGCCCATGCTGTTCTATCTCATCATCACCGGCTTCATCGGCGCGTTCAAGGCCTATTCTGACGCGGTGGCCCTTTTCGGAACGGACCTGAACGCGGCGGGTATGAACACCATCGTGGGCTATGTCTATGACATGCTCTACGGCGATTCCGGCGGCTATCCCTCCTATGCGGCAGCCGCGGCGCTGATCCTCTTTGCCATTGTGCTCACCATCACCGTCATCAATCTGCTGGTGAGCCGCCGGCATGTGCATTACGACTAAGGAGGTGGGCATATGGATTTTAAAACCATTGAGCGCCGGACCAGATCCCGGAACCGGGCGCGAAAGACTGTCATCTACATTCTTCTGACCATCTGGGCGCTCATCGTCCTGTTTCCCTTCTATTGGATGGTCCTCACCTCCGTCAAGGGCTACGGCGCCTACAACTCGGAGTACATCCCCAAGTTCTTTACCCTGAGCCCCACCTTCCAGAACTATCATGATGCGTTCACCACCGTCTCCCTGGGACGCTACTTTCTCAACACCGTGATCTTCACCCTGGCCACCACGGCCATGATGCTCTTTGTCACGGTTCTGGCGGCCTTTGCCTTTGCCCGTCTCAGCTTCCGGGGAAAGAACCTGCTGTTCACGGGCTTCCTGGCCCTGATGATGATCCCCAACGAGTTGGTCATCATCACCAATTTTGCTACCATCACCAACTGGGGCTTGCGCAATACCTTCTGGGGCCTGATCCTGCCCTCCGTGACCTCTGTGTTCTATATCTACCTGCTCAAGGAGAATTTTGAGCAGATCCCGGACGAACTCTACAAGGCCGCCAAGGTGGACGGCACCTCCGACTTCAAGTACCTGTGGAAGGTCATGATCCCCATCTGCCGTCCCACCATCATCACCATTGCCATTCTGAAGATCATCGAGTGCTGGAACTCCTATGTCTGGCCCCGCCTCATCACCGACGACGAGGCCTACTTCCTGGTTTCCAACGGTATCCAGGAAATCCGGGAGAACGGCTTCGGCCGGGAGAACATCCCCGCCATGATGGCGGCTGTGGTGGTCATCTCCGTGCCGCTCATCGTGCTTTTCCTGATCTTCCACAAAAAGATCATGGAAGGCGTTTCCAGAGGAGGCACCAAGGGATGAAAAAGCTGTATTTTCTTCTGAGTCTTCTCCTGCTTCTGCTGCTTGCCGGCTGTCACGGGGCCCGGGGAATGGATGACTTTGTCCTACCGGCGGAGTTTGACACCTCCCGGAACTATGAAATCACCTTCTGGGCCAAGAACGACACCAACAAGACCCAGACCCAGATCTATGCCTCCGCCATCGAATCCTTCCAGAAGCTCTATCCCAATGTCCATGTGAATCTGCGCCTGTACACGGACTACGGCAAGATCTACAACGACGTGATCACCAATATCTCCACCGGCACCACCCCCAACGTGTGCATCACCTATCCGGACCACATCGCTACCTATCTGACCGGCGACAACGTGGTGCTGCCCCTGGAGGAGCTGTTTGCGGATCCAGCCTATGGACTGGGCGGCAGCGCTCTGCGCTTCGACGCACCCACCGAGAGCCAGATCGTGCCGGAGTTTCTCTCGGAGTGCTACATCGGGGAGCACTGCTACGCGCTGCCCTATATGCGCTCCACTGAGGCCATGTATATCAACAAAACCTTCGTGGAGGCCCTGGGCTATGAGCTTCCGGATGTGCTCACCTGGGACTTCGTCTGGGAAGTTGCTGAAAAGGCAACTCAGAAGGACGCCGAGGGGAACTATCTCATCAACGGCCAGAAGGTTCTGATCCCCTTCATCTATAAGTCCACGGACAACATGATGATCCAGATGCTCCGCCAGAAGGATGCGCCGTACTCGGATCAAGCGGGGAACATTCTCCTGTTTACAGATGAGACTGCCGACATCCTCCGAACTGTGGCAGAGCATGCAAAGTCCGGCGCCTTCTCCACCTTCAAGATTTCCAGCTATCCTGCCAACTTCCTCAACGCGGGCCAATGTATCTTTGCGGTGGACTCCACCGCCGGTGCCACCTGGATGGGCACCCACGCGCCTCTTTCAGACATCAGCCCGGACAAGCTGGTGGAATTTGAGACGGCAGTGCGGCCCATTCCCCAGTATGATCCTGCGAATCCGAAGATGATCTCCCAGGGCCCGTCGGTCTGCATCTTCAACAAGCGGGATCCCCAGGAGGTCCTGGCCTCCTGGCTCTTCACCCAGTATCTTCTGACTAACGAAGTCCAGATCGCTTACGCCGAGACGGAGGGCTACGTCCCCGTGACCCGGAAGGCCCGGGAGGACGCGGCCTATCAGGAGTACCTTGCCCACGCAGGGGAGGACAGCGCCCAGTATTATGAGGTGAAGCTCCTGGCCTCCAAGCTGCTGCTGGAGAACACGGAGAACACCTTTGTCACGCCGGTATTCAACGGCTCCACCTCGCTGCGGGACGCGGCCGGACAGCTCATTGAGAACACGGTCAAATCCGTCCGTCGGGGCGAGACTGTGGACGATGCCTATATCGACAGCCTCTACAGCTCCGTCACGGCGCTGTACCGTCTGGGGCAGGGCGGCGCCTCCGGAGCGGGGAAGCAGGACCTCGGCCCGCTGCCCAATACATCCAAGGCTCTTCTTGGGACCCTGGCGGCGGTTTGGGTGATTCTTGGAATCGGTGTGCTTCTTGGCGCGGTGCACAAGAAACGCCGGGGAAAATGAGAAAAAATCGGCAACCCATTGCTTGACAATGCATACGAAGAAGAGTATGATTTTCAGGATGCAAAGCATCAAGACTCTGAAAAAGTAAAAAAATAAGGAGAGATACCAATGAAAAAGTTCCTGGCGCTTGTCCTGGCACTGGTCATGGTTCTTGCCATGGTCGGCTGCTCCAAGAAGGACAGCACGAACACCGCCGACACCACCGCCGATGTGAAGGGCGAGGGCGTCATGACCTATGCCGAGTATGCCGCTGCTGAGCTGGACACCCAGGTGGTCGTTGAGACCTACGTGCAGGGCAAGCAGTCCTGGTGGAACGACCAGGCTACCCTGTACACCCAGGATAAGGACGGCGCTTACTTCCTGTACAATGCCCACTGCTCCGAGGCCGACTACGCCAAGCTGGTTCCCGGCACCAAGATCAAGGTCACCGGTTACAAGTCTGAGTGGTCCGGCGAGGTGGAGATCACCGACGCCACCTTTGAGATCGAAGAGGGCAGCTACATCGCTCCCGCCGCGGATCTGACCAGCCTGCTGGGCACCGACGATCTGGTGAAGCATCAGAACGAGCTCGCTTCCTTCAAGGGCATGACCGTTGAGGACAAGGGCGAGGGCGCTGCGTTCTTCTATGGCTGGGACGGCAGCGGCCAGGAGGGCACCGATGCCGACCTGTACTTCGACGTCTCCAAGGACGGCAAGACTTACACCTTCGTGGTGGAGTACTACCTCTGCAATGAGACCACTCCCGTTTACGAGGCAGTCCGCAACCTGAAGGTTGGCGACACCGTGGACATCGAGGGCTTTGTTTACTGGTACGAAGGCCCCCAGACCCATGTCACTTCCATCAGCGTGAAGTAAAACCAAAATCCCACGATCGAGATCGATCGTGGGATTTTTTTGCCTTTTTTGAAAAATCACCTCAGGTGAGGGCTTGCTTGTGACGCAGCGTCATGTGCTACATTGACACTGAAAGGAGTGAAAGCAATGTCACAATATACCACAGGAGAGCTGGCGAAGCGCTGCGGTGTGACGGTCCGCACGGTCCAGTATTACGACACTCGGGGCATCCTGTCGCCCAGCGCCCTCACGGAGGGCGGGCGGCGGCTCTACTCCGAGGAGGACCTGGGCCGCCTGCAGATCATTCTCTTTCTGCGGGAGCTGGGCCTGAGCATTGACACCATCGGCAAGCTCCTGAAAGAGGAGAATCCGGGGAGCGTCATCGTTCTGCTGCTGGAGCAGCAGGAGCGGGTGCTGCGGGAGGAACTGCTTGAAAAGCAGGAGAAGCTGGATCTGCTTCTGGACCTGAAAAAGCAGATCAAGGGCCTTGACCAGTTTTGCGTGGAATCCATCGGGGACATTGCAAGAAACATGGAAGGTGAGAAAAATCGCCGCCGTTTTTATCGCATCGTGTTTCCCATCGGGATCGTCCTTGGCTTGCTGGAGATTCTGGGTCTGGTTCTGTGGATCGGCTATGGGACCTGGTGGCCCTTTGCCCTCTGGGCAGCTCTGGCGGTTCCGTTTGGGATCTGTGTGTCCAAAGCTTATTATGACCGGGTGGCCTATCTCTGCCCCAAGTGCCACGTCAGGTTCAAGCCACGCTTCCGGGAGATGGTTTTCGCAGTTCACACGCCGCGGACCCGCCGCCTGACCTGCACGGAGTGCGGCCACAAAGGCTTCTGTGTGGAAGATTGGGGAGGGAAGGACAAATGAAACAGAATTGGAAACAGGCACTCCGTTTTGCCCTTTACTGGCTGCCTGCCGGGCTTGCAGCCGGATTCTTCACCGCGAGGAGTCTGTTGCCCAGTCTTCCGCCGGAGCAGCTTTCTCAGCTGGGCGGAGAAACGGGTTACACGATCATCGGCATGGTGCAGATCGGGCTCTATGCTCTGCTTGCCGGATTCATTGGATTCCTGCTCTCCCAGCGGCTGGGTCTGATGCGGCCCCTTCGTTTGGAGCGGCGCAGGCTGCTTTCCGGCATCCTTTGGGGCGCTGCCTGCGGCGTGATTCTAAGCCTGGACAAGTGGACCTTTGCCCGCCTGATTCCCGCGCTGCGAGGCTCCTACGAGTCAGCATCGCGCTTTGATCTCGTATCCTGGCTCACTGCTGTGCTCTACGGCGGAGTAGTAGAGGAGCTTCTTTTGCGCCTGCTTGCCATGAGTCTCATCGCATTCCTGGGCTGGAAGCTGTTTTTCAGAAGCCATACTCGGGTCCCGATTTGCGTCTTGATTGCCGCAAATGTCCTTTCGGCGCTGCTCTTCGCAGCAGGACATCTTCCCGCAACACAGCTTCAGTTTGGGCAGCTCACGCCGCTGCTCCTGCTGCGCTGTTTTCTCATGAACGGCGTCTTTGGCCTGGTGTTTGGTTCTCTCTACCGCAGGCATGGCATTCAGTACGCCATGATCGCCCACGCCCTTGCCCACATAGTCAGCAGGACGATCTGGCTCCTGTGAAAGAAAATCCCGCGAAGCAGGCGCTTCGCGGGATTTTCTTTTATCCGTTTTCCGGGGCTTTGGCCTCGCAGTAGAGGCAGCGATAGGTCTCGCTTGCCCGGTCCGTCAGCAGGAACACCTGATCCAGCTCCTGCTCCACCATGCTGATGCAGCGGGGGTTCTTGCAGCGGATCACGTTCACAAGCCGGGCAGGCTTTTCGATGCTCCGCTTTTCAGCAAGCTTCCCATCCTGGATGATGTTCACCGTAGCGCCCGGATCCACATAGCCAATCACGTCCAGGCTGATGGGGATCTCCGCGTCGATCTTGAGGATGTCCTTCTTGCCCATTTTGCTGCTTACCGCGTTCTTGATGAGGGCAACGGAGCAGTCCAGCTCATCCAAACCCAGAAGGGTGTAGATGCGCATGCCCCGGCCGGCGGTGATGTGGTCAATGACCACGCCGTTCTGGATGGAGTCAATGTTCATTTGCCCGCCTCCTTCAAGAGCATGAGGATCAGAGCCATGCGCATATACTTGCCGTTGAGCACCTGCTTGAAGTAGCAGGCCCGGGGATCCGAATCCACTGCCACGCTGATCTCATTCACGCGGGGCAGTGGATGCATGATGGCAAGATCCTGCTTGGCAGTCTCCAGCTTTTTGGGCTCCAGAATGTAGCTGTCCTTCAACCGAAGGTACTCCTCCTCGTTGAAGAAGCGCTCCTTCTGCACCCGGGTCATGTAGAGGATGTCCAGCTCCGGCATGAACTCGGTCAGGCTGGTGGTCTGGGTGTACTCCAGGCCCTTCCTGGCCAGCACGTCCTTCTTCACATAGCTGGGCAGCTTCAGCTCCTCCGGAGAGATGAGCACAAAGCGGTTGCCCTCGTAGCGGGAGAGGGCATTGATCAGGCTGTGCACTGTCCGGCCGAATTTCAGATCGCCGCAGAAGCCGATGGTCAGGTGGTCAAAACGGCCCTTTTCCCGATAGATGGTCAGAAGATCCGCAAGGGTCTGAGTGGGGTGGTTGTGGCCGCCGTCACCGGCGTTGATGACCGGGACAGAGGCGTTCAGTGAGGCTACATAGGGCGCGCCCTCATTGGGATGCCGCATGGCGATGATGTCCGCGTAGCAGCTCACGGTCTTGGCCGTATCTGCCACACTCTCGCCCTTGGCAGCGGAGGAGGAGGCGCCGGAGGATACAGAGAGGACGTTGCCGCCCAGCTCATACATGGCAGCCTCGAAGCTGAGGCGGGTCCGTGTGGAGGGCTCAAAGAACAGAGTCGCCAGCTTCTTGTGGCGGCAGGCCTCCAGATAGACCTCGGGATTGTCAATGATATCGCAGGCGGTCCGGATCAGATCGTCGATTTCCTGCGTGGACAGGTCCAGAATGTCGATGACGCTTCTCATTTGCCCATCCAGCTTTCATCAGAGGGATTGTTGCGGAAGGCGATGAGCCGCTGCACATCCTCGGGGGCAATGTAGCCCTCGTCGGCGGCGACCTGGGTGATGACGTCAAAGTTGGTCAGGGAGTGGTTTTCCACATTGGCGGCGGCCAGCCGCTCCAGCCCCTTCTGCATGCCGTAAGTGAAGATGCTCACAATGCCCAGCACCTGCGCTCCGGCTTCCCGCAGCACGTTCACAACCTCCAGAACGCTGCCGCCGGTGGAAATCAGATCCTCCACCACGACCACCTTCTGGCCCGGTTCCAGCTTGCCTTCGATCTGATTCTGGCGGCCATGGTCCTTGCTTCCGGAGCGGACATAGCCCATGGGCAGGCCCAGAATGTGGCCGGTGATGGCAGCATGGGCAATGCCGGCGGTGGAGGTGCCCATGAGGACCTCCGTGTCCGGGTAAAACGTGCGGATCAGCTCGGCAAGTCCATTCTCGACGTCATTACGCACTTCCGGCGCCGTGAGGGTCAGCCGGTTGTCACAATAGACGGGGCTCTTGATGCCGCTTGCCCAGGTGAAGGGCTCCTGAGGCCGGAAAAAGACGGCCCCGATCTTCAAAAGGTCTCTCGCGATTCTCTGCTCCATGATCGTTCTCCTTATCCCACAAATTCTTTGATGCAGCGCTCGTAAGCCGCCACAGGATCCGCAGCGGCGGTGATGGGACGACCCACCACAATATAGTCCGAACCGACCTTCTTCGCCTCGGCAGGTGTCATGACCCGCTTCTGGTCGCCCACATCCCCGTCGGCAAAGCGCACGCCGGGCGTGACGGTCAGGAAGCTGGCGCCGCAGGTCTCATGGACCTTTCCAGCCTCCAGAGGGGAGCAGACCACACCGTCCAGACCGGCCTCCTGGGCCCGCTTGGCGTAGTGCATGACTACCTGATCCATGGGCATCTCAATGAGAAGATCCTGCTCCAGATGGGCCTGATCGGTGCTGGTCAGCTGGGTCACGGCGATGAGCAGGGGACGGGTGCCGTCGGGCCGGGTCAGTCCCTCCAGGGCAGCCTGCATCATGGGCGTGGTGCCGGAGGCATGAAGATTGCAGATATCCACATCCAGCCGGGAAAGGACCGCCATGGCTTTCTTCACTGTGTTGGGAATGTCGCAGAGCTTCAGATCCAGAAAGATCTTATGACCCCGGCGCTTGATCTCCCGAACAATATCCGGGCCCTCTGCGTAATAGAGCTCCATGCCGATCTTCACAAAGGGCTTGGCGCCTTCAAATTTGTCCAGGAACTGGAACACCTGTTCTGCGCTGGAAAAATCACAGGCAACAATGACGTCTTTTCCCATCAGTGGGCACCTCCAATGATTTCAGTCAGATTCTTTACGCCGTAACGGTCCATGACCGCCGGCAGGTCTTCGAGGATGGTCTTGCAGGCGTAGGGATCCACCAGATTGGCTGCGCCCACCTGTACGGCAGTGGCGCCAGCCATCATCATCTCCAGAACGTCTTCGGCGGAGCCGACGCCGCCCAGACCCACCACAGGGATCCGCACGGCCTTGGAGACCTGGTAGACCATCCGAACCGCCAGGGGAAGCACCGCAGGGCCGGACAGGCCGCCGGTCTGGTTAGCGATGATGGGCTTTCTGGTATTCAGATTGATGCGCATGGCAAGCACCGTGTTGATGAGGCTCAGTCCATCTGCCCCTGCGTCCTCGCAGGCGCGGGCAATGGAGACGATGTCCGTCACATTGGGGCTCAGCTTTACAATCACCGGCTTGGTGGTGACCGCCTTAACCGCCTTGGTGACCTCAGCAGCAGCCTGAGGATCGGTGCCGAAGCTCATGCCGCCGCCGTGGACATTGGGGCAGCTGATGTTGACCTCCAGCCAGCCCACCTGGGGCTGGGCGTCCAGCTTCCGGCAGACCTCCACATATTCGTCTGTGGAGAAACCGGAGACGTTGGCCATGACAGGCTTGTGAAAGACCTTGGCGAGCTTGGGAAGCTCCTCCGAAATGACCTTGTCCACACCGGGATTCTGCAAGCCCACCGCGTTCAGCAGGCCTGAGGGGGCCTCAGCGATGCGGGGAAGGGGATTGCCGTAGCGGGGCTCCCGGGTGGTGCCCTTGAAGGAGAAGGTGCCGAGCAGATTGATGTCGTAGAGCTCGGCAAATTCATAGCCGAAGCCGAAGGTGCCGGAGGCGGGGATCACGGGGTTGTCAAGCTCTGTCCCGCAGAGGTTCACGCTCAGGCGTCCCATAGGATCTCCTCCTTTCTCAGAACCGGACCTTCCTTGCAGATGCGCTTATAGCCGGTGATGGTCTTGCAGGAGCAGCCCATGCAGGCGCCGAAACCGCAGCCCATCCGGGCCTCAAAACTCAGTTGGCCGGAGGCACGGCTTTTTTTATACACAGCCTTCAGCATGGGCTCCGGTCCGCAGATAAAGAAGTAGCGATCCTCCAGGCCTTCCATGGCGTCGGTGACAAAGCCTTTGATCCCGTAGGAGCCGTCGGCTGTGGTAACGATCACGTCCGCTCCCAGAGCACGGAACTCCTCTTCATAATAGACCTCATCCCGGGTGTTGAAGCCCAGGATCACCGTGGGATGCTTGCCCTGGGCAAGAAGTTCCCGGCAGAGCCAGTACATGGGCGGAACGCCCGCGCCGCCGCCAAGAAGCAGGGGCATGTCGCCGGACGCGTCCAGATCGTAGCCATTGCCCAGGCCCAGAAGCACGTCCAGGACGTCGCCCGGCTCCCGGGTGGTCATCTGAGCGGTGCCGTGGCCCACCACCTTGTAGAGCAGGGTGATGGTGCCGTTCTGCTTGTCACAGACGGAGATGGGACGTCGCAGATACAGTCCGTCCAGCTTGAGATTCACAAACTGACCCGGTGTGGTGACAGCGTCCACGTTCCCCTGGAGGACCAGCTTCCACATGGCCTCCGTCAGGGGACGGTTTTCCAGGATCGTCAAATATTCCTGTCTCATCCTGCCTCCTTACGCGTCGATGGTGGAGACGGTGATGGTGGTCTCCTCCAGCACGTCCAGGAGGACCCGGACGGTGTCCAGGGAGGTGAAGATGGTCACGTTGTTCTCCGTGGCGCAGCGGCGAATGGCCACGCCGTCCTCATAGTGGACGCCGGAGAGAATGGCGCGGGTGTTGATGATATAGCTCACATAGCCAGCCCGAATGGAATCCAGAATCTCAGTGCTGCCCTCGGAGAGCTTGCCCCGGACTCTCGTGCGGATGCCGTGGTCCTTCATGTACTTGGCAGTGAGGGAGGTGGCCTCGATGTTGAAGCCCATGTCGTAGAAGCGCTTGACCAGGGGCAGCGCCTCCGCCTTGTCCTCGTCGGCCAGGGTCACCAGCACGGTGCCGTAGTTCTGCAGCTTCATGCCGGAGGCCTGCAGGGCCTTGTACAGGGCGCGGGAGAGCTTGTTGTCGTAGCCGATGGCCTCGCCGGTGGACTTCATCTCCGGAGAGAGGTAGGCGTCCAGGCCCTTGATCTTGTTGAAGGAGAACACAGGGACCTTCACATAGTGGCGCTTCTTCTCCTCCGGATACAGGCAGAAGATGCCCTGTTCTTTTAGGCTCTTGCCCAGAATGACCTCCGTGGCGATATCGGCCAGGGAGTAGCCTGTGGACTTGGAGAGGAAGGGAACCGTCCGGGAGGACCGGGGATTGACCTCGATGATGTAGACGTTCTCATCCTGGTCCACAATGAACTGAATGTTGAACAGGCCCACAATGCCGATGCCGGGGCCGAGCTTCTTGGCGTACTGGAGGATGATGCCCTTCACCTTGTCCGAGATGGAGAAGGAGGGATATACGCTGATGGAGTCGCCGGAGTGGACGCCGGTCCGTTCCACCAGCTCCATGATGCCGGGCACGAACACGTCGATGCCGTCGCAGATGGCGTCCACCTCGACTTCCTTGCCCTGGATGTACTTATCCACCAGGACCGGCTTGTCAGCGTCCACTTCCACAGCGGTCTTGAGGTAGTGGCGCAGCATCTGCTCGTTTGCCACGATCTCCATGGCACGGCCGCCCAGGACGAAGCTGGGCCGCACCAGCACGGGATAGCCAATCTCCGCGGCGGCCTTGACGCCGTCTTCAATGTTGGTGACGGCAGTGCCCTTGGGCTGGGGAATGTTCAGCTGCAGCAGCAGCTTCTCGAAGCTGTCCCGGTTCTCTGCCCGTTCAATGGCCTCGCAGTCAGTGCCGATGATTTTCACGCCCCGGTTCATGAGGGGCTCTGCCAGATTGATGGCGGTCTGGCCGCCCAGGGAGGCGATGACGCCTTCTGGCTGCTCAAAGTCCACGATGGCCATCACGTCCTCCGGCGTCAGCGGCTCAAAGTAGAGCTTGTCCGCGGTGGTGTAGTCCGTGGAGACGGTCTCCGGATTGTTGTTGATGATGATGGCCTCGTAACCCGCCCGCTTGATGGTCTGCACCGCGTGGACGGTGGAGTAGTCGAACTCCACGCCCTGGCCGATGCGGATGGGGCCTGCGCCAAGAACCAGGATCTTCTTCTTGCCGGTGAGCTGGGAGTCGTTCTTTCCGGAGTAGGAGGAGTAGAGGTAGGCAATGTACTTGCCGGTGTGCAGGGTGTCCACCATGCGGAAGACAGGCACGATGCCGTTTGCCTTGCGCAGATTGTAGACCTCGATCTCGCCCTTGCCCCAGAGCTCCGCGATCTCCTTGTCAGAGAAGCCCATCTGCTTGGCCTGACGCAGCAGTTCCAGGCTGCTGGGAGCGTCGGAAAGGGTCTTCTCCATGTCGATGATCTTCTTCACGCTCTCTAGGAACAGCTCGGTGATCATGGTGACCTGGTGGAGCTTTTCGATGGAGCAGCCAAGCCGCAGCAGCTGGGCAATGGCGAAGATGTTGTCCGAGCGGAACTCGGAGATGTAACGCAGCAGCTCCTCCTGGCTCATGTGGTCAAACTTGGCAAGGCGGAAGTGATGCACGCCGATCTCCAGAGAGCGGACGGACTTGAGCATGCACTCCTCCAGATTGGAGCCGATGCCCATGACCTCGCCGGTGGCCTTCATCTGCGTACCCAGGGTGTTGGGAACCTCCGTGAACTTGTCGAAGGGGAAGCGGGGGAACTTGGCAACGATGTAGTCCAGGCTGGGCTCAATGGCGGCGGTGCCGCCGGCCACGGGGATCTCCTCCAGGCTCATGCCCAGGGCGATCTTGGCGGTGACCCGGGCAATGGGATAGCCGGAAGCCTTGGATGCCAGGGCAGAGGAGCGGGAGACCCGGGGATTGACCTCAATGAGGAAGTATTCCGAGGAGTTGGGATTCAGGGCAAACTGCACGTTGCAGCCGCCGGCGATCTTCAGCTCCCGAATGATCTTGATGGCGGAGTCGTTGAGCATTTTCAAATCGTGATCGTTCAGAGACAGGATGGGGGCTACCACGATGGAGTCGCCGGTGTGCACGCCCACAGGATCCACGTTCTCCATGCCGCAGATGGTGATGGCGTGGTCGTTGGAGTCCCGCATGACCTCGAACTCGATCTCCTTATAGCCCTTCACGCTCTTCTCCACGAGAACCTGATGGACGGGGGAGAGTTTGAAGGCGTTGAGGGCAATGTCCTCAAGCTCCTTCTCGTTCTCTGCAAAGCCGCCGCCGGTGCCGCCAAGGGTAAAGGCAGGGCGCAGAACCACAGGATAGCCGATGTCCAGTGCGGCCTTTTTGGCCTCATCCATATTGTAGGTGATCTCAGAGGGGATAACGGGCTCGCCGATGGACTGGCACATCTCCTTGAACAGCTCCCGGTCTTCCGCCCGTTCGATGCTCTCGGAGCTGGTGCCCAGCAGCTCCACGCCGCACTCCTTCAGAATGCCCTTCTGCTCCAGCTGCATGGCCATATTCAGGCCGGTCTGACCGCCGATGCCGGGGACGATGGCGTCCGGCCGCTCATAGCGGAGGATTTTGGCGATGTAATCCAGGGTCAGAGGCTCCATATAGACCTTGTCAGCAATGGAGGTGTCGGTCATGATGGTGGCGGGGTTGGAGTTCACCAGAACCACCTCATAGCCCTCCTCCTTGAGGGCCAGACAGGCCTGGGTGCCCGCGTAGTCGAACTCCGCCGCCTGTCCGATGACGATGGGGCCGGAGCCGATAATCAGAACTTTTTTGATGTCAGTGCGCTTTGCCATGATGATACCTCCGTTTTAGATATGGTAGACGATGTTTCCGTTGTGTACAGTCATTTGACAGATGCCATGCACGCGCCAGTCCCAAAAGGGGGTCGCGCGTCCCTGGGAATGGAACTGGGCGGGATCGATCCGGGTTTCGGCGCCCAGATCCCACAGCGCGAAATCCGCTCGTCGGGGGATCCCGAAGCGCTTTCTGGGGTTCTCGTCCAGAAGCCGGACCAGCTGCTCCAGGCTCAGAACGCCGGGCAGGACCAGTTTGGTGTAGAGCACCGGGAAGGCGGTCTCCAGACCCACGATTCCGAAGGCGCTTCCGGAAAGGCCCTTTGCCTTCTCCTCGGCGGAGTGTGGGGCGTGGTCCGTGGCGATCATCTCAATGGTGCCATCCAGAATGCCCTCCAGAAGTGCTTCCCGGTCCTCCGGGGCACGCAGGGGCGGATTCATCTTGAACCGTCCGTCCTCCTCAAGATCAGTTTCATCCAGCACCAGGTAGTGGGGAGCCGTCTCGCAGCTGACGTTGACGCCGCTTCTCTTCGCCTGCCGGATCAGCTCTACAGACTCCTTGGCAGAGACGTGACAGACGTGATAGGCGCAGCCGGTCCTGGCAGCAAGCTCCAGATCCCGGGCGATGGGGCTCCATTCGCTCTCGGAGCAGATGCCCTTGTGGCCGTGCTCCCTTGCGTAGGCGCCGTCGTGGATGTAGCCGCCGTGGAGGAGCGCATTGTCCTCGCAGTGGGCCACGATCATCTTGCCAAGAGCCTTGGCACGCTCCATGGCCTCAAGCATCAAAGCTTCCTTCTGTACGCCGTGTCCGTCGTCGGAAAAGGCGATTACATCCGGTGCCATAGCCTCCAGATCGGCAAGCTGCTCCCCGCGCTGGCCTACGGTGATGGCGCCGTAGGGCAGCACTTCGATGCGCGCGCCGGATCGGATGTAATCCAGCTCTTCCGCCAGATGCTCCGCGCTGTCCGGCACCGGGTTCAGGTTGGGCATGGCGCAGACGCTTGTGTACCCGCCCCGGGCAGCCGCCCGGGAGCCGGAACGAATGGTTTCCTTATAAGAAAAGCCCGGTTCGCGAAAATGCACATGCACATCGCAAAAACCGGGCAATAGGACCAGATTGGAAAGGGGAGAAAGGGAAAAGGAACCCCCGACAGATTCCGGGAGCGCGGGGAGCTGGAAGCCAGCCTCCAGGCCGACTCTTTTGACTTCACTGAGCATCGTCATATGCCGTCCTCCTTTGTAATTGGAAACAGTATAGTCGCTCAGTGGGGACTTTGTCAATTCCTGAAATCCGGATTTGGCCAAATTTGGAGAATGGGGGAAAGCCGGGCGGCTTTCCCCCAAAAGATTTGTTGGATTTGTGCAAGGCTTCTCAGCTGATCTTCAGGCTCTCCCACAGCGTGGTGATGTAAGCCAGGGTGTCCGCGTCCAAATTGCGGTAAGCATACTCGTTGTAGAGCTCAGAAAAGTTTTCGATGCCGGGGTAGAGAATCTCCATGGCCTCCTCGCCAAGCTCCTCCTGATACTCTTCACTCTCATAGACCAGGGAGTTGGGGCTTGCGTAGTAGATGTACTCCGCGTTGGCGATGGCGGGCTCCTCAGAGAGCATATAGTTGATGAAGATCTCCGCCAGATCCTTGTTCTGGCAGCAGGAGGGGATGCACATGGCGTCCACGAAGTAGTTGGTGCGCTCGGGATAGTAGAACTGCAGATCCACGCTGTCCGCCTGATTGTCCAGCATGGTGAAGTAGTCGCCGGCATAGTAAGCGCCGATGGCAGCCTCGCCGGACTCCATCATGTTGTAGATCTCGTCCATGACGTAGCTCTTCACCAGAGGCGCCTGGGCCTTGAGCTCCGCCAGAGCCGCGTCCCAGCTCGCATGGTCGGTGCTGTTTACGTCCAGACCCAGCTTGTACTGAGCAGTGGCGAAGGCGTCCCGGGAGTTGTTGAACTGGAGAATGTTGCCTGCGTATTTCTCATTCCACATGAGATCCCAGTCGCCCGCGTCGGCCTCATCCACCACGTTTGCGTCGTAGATCACGCCCACCACGCCGTAGGTGTAGGGCACGGAATACTGGTTGTCCGGATCGTAGTACAGGTTCCGGAAGCTGTCGTTGATGTACTGGTAGTTGGGGATGTTGTCAAAGTTCAGAGGCAGCAGCATGCCCTCATTCTTCATCCGGGCGATCATGTAGTCGGAGGGGATGATGACGTCATAGCTGACCGCGCCGCTGGAGAGCTTCGCGTACATGTCCTCGTTGGACTGGAAGGTGGTGTAGTGGACCGTGATGTCCTGGTTGTAGGTCTGCTTGTACCAGGTCTTGAAGGCGGCGATGGTATCCAGAGTGCCCTCGGAGCCGTCGGAGATGTACTCGCCCCAGTTGTAGACGTTCAGGGTAACGCTGTTCTTCTTCGAGCAGGAAGTGAGGGTGCACATGCAGGCAATGAGCATCGCCAGGGCCAGGATCATGCAGAGAATCTTTTTCATGGAATTAAACCTCCTTGGATTTTGCTTTTTTCTTCTCCCGGGCTTCCTTGATGGTCTGAGCCGTGTTGGCGTCAAACACATTGGACAGAAGCAGCAGGATCAGTATGACAAAGAAGATGATGGTTGCAAGGGCGTACATCTTCGGGGTCACGGTTTTCTTGGTCATGTTGTAGATGCGGATGGGCAGGGTCTGGAAGCCGTTGCCTGTGGTGAAGTAACTGATGACAAAGTCGTCCAGGGACAGGGTAAAGGCCATGATGAGCCCTGTGATGATGCCCGGGAAGATCTCTGGAACCTCCACCTTGAAGAAGGCCCGCAAGGGTGTGCAGCCTAAGTCCATGGCCGCTTCCGGCAGGGAGCGGTCCATCTGCTGGATCTTGGGCAGGACCTGCAGGATCACATAGGGCAGACAGAAGGTGATGTGGGCAATGAGCATGGTGCCGAAGTTCAGGCTGGTGGCGGCGCCGAAGAAGCGGCCCACAAACACGAACATGAGCATCAGGGAGATGCCGGTGATGATATCGGGGTTGATCATGGGGATGTTGGTCACCACATCCATGGCGGCCCGGAGATAGCGCCGCTTGAGCTTGTCCATGCCAACAGCGGCGGCAGTGCCCATGACGGTGGAGATCAAGGAGGCGCTGACGGCCAGAATCAGGGTGTTCTTCACAGCGCCCAGGGTCTCCTCATCCCGGAACAGCTCCTGATACCAGTGAAGGGAGAAGCCGGAGAACACGCTGAGGCTCTTGGTTCCGTTGAAGGAGAACATCAGAAGGATCGCAATGGGCGCGAAGAGGAAGATCATAATGAGGGCCGTATAGACCTTGGAAATGGGTTTCATTGGCTTCCTCCTCTCAGACCGATGCGCGCTTGTTGGCGGCGCGCTGCATGAAGGCCATGCTGATCAGCAGGATCACCATGAGAATGAAGGCGATGGCGGCGGCAAAGTGCAGGTTGTTTGCCACATACTGGCTCTCGATGGCGTCGCCGATGAGATAGAATTTTCCGTTGCCCAGCTTCTGGGAGATGTAGAAGGTGCTGATAGAGGGGATGAGCACCATGGTGATGCCGGAGATGACGCCGGGCAGACTCAGAGGCCAGATCACCCGGCGCAGAACGCCCGCGCCGCTGCAGCCCAGGTCGTGGGCTGCCTCAATGAGCCGCACGTCCATCTTGGTCATGACTGAGTAGATGGGCAGAATCATGTAGGGGAAGTAGTCATAGACCATGCCGATAACAACGGCGGACTCTGTTCCGATGATGTGAACCCGTCCCAGATGCACAAGCCCAAGCAGACCGTTGAGAATGCCGGTGTCCTGGAGAATGGTCATCCAGGCGTAGGTGCGGATCAGGAAGTTCATCCACATGGGGATCATGATAAGGGTGATGAGGATGCCCTGAGTCTTTGGCTTGGCCCGGGAAATCAGGTAGGCGAAGGGATAGCCCAGCACCAGGCAGATCAGCGTGGAGATCACTGCCAGCCGAAGGGAGCGCCAGAAGATCACCAGGTACGTGCGCACCAGCTTCACGCCATCCCCGTCTGCCACCTCGCTGGTGGCGGTGAAGAAGCGGGTGATATTGTCGGTGGTGAAGTGGAAGGCGGAATCCGTAAAGGCGTAGTAGGCGATGAACAGCAGCGGCACCACAATGAACAGCACCGACCACACGGAGTAGGGGGCAAGTGCCAGCCGCTGCATCAGGGCAAGGCCCCGGTTTGGCTTGTTGTTCTTCATTCGCCCAGCTCGCTTTCTGCGTCGGAGAGCTCGTCCAGCTCCATGGAGAAGGAGGAGTAGTCGCCGAACATGCCGGAGTACTCGGATTTTTTCATGATATGGATGGCCTCAGGCTCGATGTAAAGCCCGATGTGAGCGCCCACTTCCTCATAGTCCGTGGTCTGGATCATCCATTTGAAGCCGTTGATATCCACAATGATCTCATAGTGAACGCCCAAGAAGGTGACGGAGGTGACCTCGCCGCGAAGCATGCCTTTTTCCTCGGGGACAATGTCCACATCCTCAGGCCGGACCACCACATCCACCGGCTCCCGCAGTCCGAAACCGGCGTCCACGCATTCAAATTCATGGCCGGAGAAGCTGACCCGGTAGTCCTGGAGCATCACGCCGTCGAGAATGTTGCTCTCGCCGATGAAATCCGCCACAAAGGCGTTTTTGGGCTCGTTGTAGATGTCGATGGGGGTCCCGATCTGCTGGATCTGACCCTCGGACATGACCACCACCGTGTCGGACATGGAGAGAGCCTCCTCCTGATCGTGGGTGACGAAGATGAAGGTGATGCCCATGGCCTTCTGAATGTTTTTCAGCTCCTGCTGCATGTCCTTGCGCAGCTTCAGATCCAGAGCTGCCAGAGGCTCGTCCAGAAGCAGGACCTTGGGCCGGCTGATGAGGGCCCGGGCAATGGCGACACGCTGCTGCTGTCCGCCGGAGAGGCTGGTGACAGAGCGTTTCTCAAAGCCGGTGAGGGCCACCATCTTGAGCATCTCCGTGACGCGCTCCTTAATCTCGTTCTTGTTGACCCGCTGTTCCCGCAGAGGGAAAGCCACGTTCTCAAAGACATTCAGATGGGGGAACAGGGCATAGCGCTGGAAGATGGTGTTCACGTGACGCTTGTGGGGTGGCAGATCGTTGATCCGTTCGCCCATGAAGACCACATCGCCAACGTCAGCTGTCTCAAAACCGCCGATGATGCGCAGGGTGGTCGTCTTGCCGCAGCCGGAGGGACCCAGAAGCGTGAGAAATTCATTGTCATAGATATCCAGATTGATGTTGTTCAGGACCATTTCCCCGTCAAAGGACTTGGAAATGTTTTTGAGTTCTATGATCTTGTTCATAAGCCCCTCCAAAATAAAAAAGGTGATGCACGCAAAAGCATACATCACCTGCTCATGACCATACAAGCACCCTGGTCGTCAGACGAGGGCGCACGAAAGGTTCCCAATGGGTTTCGAGTCTATATAGCAAACATTACTTTTACTACTCTTATTGACCATTTCACAAGTTTGTATGCCTTGCGGCACTGGTTATAAAGTAACCAACTTAAAAAATGCTGAGCAGAACGCTCAATCAATAAGGCGGCAAGCCGCCAGTCGGCAGTGGACCCGGCTGTCCGTATGGCCTAGACTCCGGAAGGGGAGTGGTCCGTAATCATCGCTGATAGACTCTTCTTTGGTTGAATCTGCGGATACTATAAACAATTTGACCCTTTTTGTCAATAGAACACAGACGAAAAATAGAGAGAAAAATCAGAGAAAAAGAGATAAATGAGGAAGTGAAATATAGCGGAAATGATGGAATTCCTTGGGAAAACAAAATGTGCGGTTGATTTGTGATGAGTTCTATGCTATAGTATTTGAAAACTGATTATGGGCCATTATGGCCTTCTGGATCTTGCATTCCGGAAAGGGGGAGAAATACGTGAACGCGAGTAAAAAACGCCAGTTCCGCCTTTCCCATTGGCAGATCATTGCCGGACTTCTGATGATCTACGACCTGCTGGTCGTGAATCTTTCCTATCTCTTCGTGCTCTGGATCCGATTTGACTGCGCCTATTCCGCCATTAATCGGAACTTCCTGAATGCATGGCTGCGTTTCATCCCAATCTATTCCATCTTCTGTGTCGGGGTATTCGTCCTTCTGCGGCTTTATAAGAGCATCTGGCGCTATGCCAGCTTCTCCGAGCTGCTTCGGGTCTGCGTGGCTTCAGCTGTCACGGGCGTGTTTCATGCGGTGGCAATCACCCTGCTGTTCCACAGAATGCCCATCTCCTATTACCTTTTTGGCGCGCTGGTGCAATTCGTTCTGGTTTTGGCGGTGCGTTTTTCCTATCGTTTCTTGATTCTGGTCCGGGACCGGCATTCCAGCGGCCGGAATGTGAGCAGGGTCATGCTCATTGGCGCTGGCTCTGCCGGACAAATGATTCTGCGGGATATCGCCCGTGCGCCGGAGGTCTCCGACAAAGTCGTCTGCATCATTGACGACAACCCCAACAAGTGGAACCGCTACATTGACGGTGTGCCCGTGGTTGGCGGGCGATCTGAGATCCTCGCCAGCGTGGAGAAGTATCGGGTGGATAAGATCTACTTGGCCATCCCCAGCGCCACGGCGGAGCAGCGGCGTGATATTCTGAACATCTGCAAAGAGACCAACTGCGAGCTGAAGAACCTGCCCGGCATGTATCAGTTTGTCCTGGGCCAGGTCACCGCAAGCGCCATGAGAAACGTGTCCGTGGAGGACCTGCTGGGGCGGGAGCCCATCCAGACAGACCTGAGCAAGGTGTTCCGCATGCTGGACGGCAAGGTGGTCATGGTCACCGGCGGCGGCGGTTCCATCGGCTCGGAGCTTTGCCGGCAAATTGCGGCCCACAGCCCAAAGCAGCTCATTATCTTCGATATCTATGAGAACAATGCCTACGATATTCAGCTGGAGCTTCGGGAGAAGTATCCGGAACTGAATCTTGTGACCCTCATCGGCTCAGTGCGGGACAGCCGGCGGATGTTTGAGGTCTTCGAGACCTATCGTCCGCAGGTCGTCTATCACGCGGCTGCCCACAAGCATGTTCCGCTCATGGAGGACAGCCCCTGCGAGTCCATCAAAAACAATGCCATCGGTACATACAAGACGGCTTACGCCGCCATGACCCATGGCTGTGAGCGATTTGTCCTCATCTCCACGGATAAGGCCGTGAATCCTACCAACATTATGGGCGCCTCCAAGCGCCTGTGCGAGATGATCATCCAGAGCTTTGACGCCAAAATCAAGGCGGGCAAGGCCTCAGAGATTCCGCAGCTCTTTACCCATGTGGGCTATGAGAATGCGGACAAGGACGGCACGGGTCGGGTGTTCCAGGACATCAAGACTGAGTTCGTAGCTGTACGTTTCGGCAATGTTCTGGGCAGCAACGGCTCTGTGATTCCCATTTTCAAGAAGCAGATCGAAAAGGGCGGGCCCGTCACCGTGACCCACCCGGACATCATCCGCTATTTCATGACCATTCCGGAGGCTGTGAGCCTGGTCCTGCTGGCAGGCACCTATGCAACCGGCGGCGAAATCTATGTGCTCAACATGGGCTCTCCCGTGAAGATCGACACCCTGGCGCGGAACCTGATCCGCCTCTCCGGCTACAAGCCCGATATTGATATCAAGATCACCTATACCGGCCTGCGCCCGGGAGAGAAGCTCTATGAGGAGAAGCTTATGGCGGAGGAGGGCCTGAAGGGGACGGAGAATGAGATGATCCACATCGGCTGTCCCATTCCCTTTGACACTGATGTGTTCCTCACCCAGCTGGAAGGCCTGATGAACGCGGCCTACTCCAACAAAGAAGCCGTGATCCGGGACCTGGTCCAGGACATGGTTTCGACCTACCATCCGGAGAAGGGCGCACAGCCCCAGAAGCATCCCGCGGAAGCCGCGGTATCATAAATATGAAGAGGGAAGTACAATGGCAGTTTTGTTAACTGGTGGAGCGGGTTATATCGGCTCCCATACGGCAGTGGAATTCCTCAACGCAGGACAGGAGGTTGTCATTGCGGACGATCTTTCCAACAGCTCCCGGGATGTGGTGGACCGTATCGCGCAGATCACCGGGAAAACGCCCAGGTTTTATGAGATCAACGTGGCAGATGTTGCCGCGGTGGAGCAGCTGTTCTCTGAAAATGAGATCGAGGCTGTGGTCCACTTCGCGGGCTACAAGGCGGTGGGGGAGTCTGTCCGCAAGCCGCTGATGTATTATCGGAACAACATCGATACTGCCCTGACGGTGCTGGAGGTTATGAAGCAGCACGGCTGCCATCGGTTCGTGTTTTCCTCCTCGGCAACGGTCTACGGCGTGAACAATCCGTCTCCCTATCTGGAGACCATGCCGGCCGGCAACTGCACCAACCCCTACGGCTGGACCAAATATATGATCGAGCAGATCCTCATTGACGCGGCTGCGGCGGATCCGGAGCTGTCGGCAGTGCTGCTGCGTTACTTCAACCCCATCGGCGCCCATGAGAGCGGCCTCATCGGGGAGAAACCCAACGGCATTCCCAACAACCTGATGCCCTATATCACCCAGGTGGCGGTGGGCAAGCTGCCCCGGCTCTCCGTCTTCGGAAATGACTATCCAACCCCGGACGGCACCGGCGTACGGGATTATATCCATGTGGTGGACCTTGCAAAGGGCCACGTGGCAGCCATGCAGTATGCCATGAGCCACACAGGCGCCGAGGCCATCAACCTGGGCACCGGCCGCGGTACCAGCGTCCTGGAGCTGGTGGAGACCTTCCAGCGGGTCAACGGTGTGGAGGTCCCCTATGTGATCGCCCCGCGCCGGGACGGCGATCTGGCGTCCTACTATGCTGACGCCACCAAGGCCTGGGAGCTCCTTCACTGGAAGACCGAGCTGAGCGTGGAGGACATGTGCCGGGACTCCTGGCGCTGGGAAAGCAGCCAGAGAGCAGAATGATCTGAGAGGAAGTCTTATTCTTGAACGCAGAACACTATCGTCAGGATCCTCGCTTTGCAGGGATCCAGCCCTTTGAAAACAAGGTTTGGCTTGCCACGCCGACCATGCACGGAGATGAGCAGCGCTGGGTGGACGATGCCATCCGAACCAACTGGGTGTCCACCGTTGGCGCCAACATCAATGAAGTTGAGCGTATCACGGCGGATACCATCGGCAGAAAGTATGCGGTTGGCCTGTCCGCTGGGACAGCGGCGCTGCATCTGGCGGTAAAGCTCTGTGCGGAGCGCCTCTACGGTCAGCCGAAAGTGGGCCATGGCGCACTGGAGGGCAGAAAGGTGTTCTGCTCAGATATGACCTTTGACGCCACTGTGAACCCTGTGGCCTACGAGGGCGGCGAGGCTGTGTTCATTGACACGGAATACGATACCTGGAACATGGACCCCGAAGCTCTGGAAAAGGCGTTTGAGCTCTACCCAGAAGTCCGTCTGATTGTGGTTGCTCATCTTTACGGAACACCCGGAAAAATCGACGAGCTTCGGGCTGTGGCGGATCGCCATGGTGCTCTCATCGTGGAGGATGCGGCGGAATCCTTCGGTGCGACCTACAAAGGTGTGCAGACCGGCATGTTTGGCGACGTGTCCATCATTTCCTTCAATGGCAACAAGATCATCACCGGTTCATCCGGCGGCATGCTGCTTACCGATGAGCTGGAGGAGGCCAATAAGGCAAGAAAGTGGTCCACCCAGTCCCGGGAGGACGCCGCCTGGTACCAGCATGAGGAGCTTGGCTACAACTACCGCATGAGCAATATCATTGCCGGCGTTGTCCGTGGTCAGCTGCCATATCTCAATGAGCACATCGCCCAGAAAAAGGCCATCTATGAACGCTATCGGGATGGCCTTGCAGATCTTCCAGTGAAGATGAATCCCATCGATTTCTCCGTTTCGGAGCCCAACTACTGGCTCTCCTGCATGATCTTGGACGAGGACGCAATGTGTCTGACCGTTCGGGGGGAGCAGGAGGCGCTGTATCTCACGGAGCCGGGGAAGTCCTGCCCCACGGAAATCCTGGAAGCCCTGGCTGCATTCAATGCGGAGGGCCGTCCCATTTGGAAGCCCATGCATATGCAGCCGATATACAGGACAAATGCGTTTATTACAGCTGAGGGGAACGGAAGAGGGCGGACAAATGCCTATATTTCAGGGGATTTTACTGACGTAGGAGCCGATATTTTCCGCAGAGGGCTCTGTTTGCCATCTGATAATAAGATGACGGTGGAGCAGCAGGATCGGATTATTGAGATCATTCATAGGTGTTTTCTGTGAGGCTGGTTACATCGGCTGATAGTGATTTAGGCGGTCAGATTAGAGCGGCAGAATATAAATGAAGCTTGCAAATAGGAAAACTGGTATCTGCTGAATGTTAAATTAGGCGGTCAAATAGACGCTGCTGAATATGGTTGAGGGCTGCAAATTGGAGCGGCTGAGTATGCTTTGGAGTGCCAAATTGGGTGGAATTTTGACCGATAGTGACGCTGAGGATTTCACCCAGAATGGCTGGTTGGATCGTATATTGTTCATCCGGTGTGGATATGAGGGCTGTCAATTAGGTGGTTATGTGCGCTGATAATTCTATCGCATATTATCGCTGAAAATTGCTTGATGAGGGCAGCGGTTCAGACTGCAGATTATAACAGTAACGGAGAGAAAACGGAGATGGAAAGGAAAAATGGCATATATGCCAAGTGCATAAAACGATTGTTGGATATCCTATGCTCAGGGTTGGGTATGCTCTTGTTTTGTTGGCTTTATGTGATCATAGCTGTTTTGGTCAAAGCCAAGCTCGGCAGCCCTGTTATTTATAAAGCAAAACGGCCAGGAAAAATTGATCCTGAGACAGGAAAAGAGAAGATATTTGAACTTTATAAATTCCGTTCTATGACTAATGAAACGGATGAAAATGGGAAACTGCTTCCAGACACAAAGAGGCTGACAAAGTTTGGAAGGATTCTGAGATCAACATCATTAGACGAGCTACCTGAGATATACAACATCTTCAAGGGCGACATGAGTATCGTTGGACCAAGACCGCTTGGCATAAAGTATATACCCTATTATACAGACGAAGAACGCCATAGGCATGATATTAGGCCTGGACTAACGGGACTTGCTCAAGTTCGCGGAAGAAACAATCTAAGTTGGGAACAGAAGTTTGCTTATGATGTAGAGTATGTCAACAATATTTCGTTTGGTTTAGATATAAAAATACTTCTTGAGACTGTAGTAAAGGTATTCAAACGCGAGGGGATAGGACAGGGAGAAGAACGTCCGATTAGTTTACATATTGAGAGAGCTGGGAAGGAATTAAGATGATGCATGTGAGCAAGGAAAACATAAAGAACAACCGAATAGTGCGCAATACATACTATTATCTTAACGGAATTGCAAATAGGGATAAGTTGAGGAAAAAGCCGAAAAAACAATAGAAAAGTTTGGCGTGGAATTTCCTTCTGAGGAAGCAAAGAATGCTCAAGTTAACGACATGATTCGCATGAATATGCGATATGGATATGGCTTTGATGAGTATATCTACTTCCATTTTGAAAATAAGAGTTTGGAAGAAAGACGGAAGTTTGTTGCTGATTGGGAACATCTGGGTTATACGTGCGCAATGAACAATCCATCCAACGCTGAATTGTTTGACAATAAATGGAAAACATACCAGAAATATAGGTCATACTATCATCGAGACGTGGACTATATTGAAAATGACGCAGGGAAAGTGGCCTTCAAAAAGTTCACGTCTCGACATTCTGATTTCATCGTAAAACCTCTTGACCAGTCATGTGGTCATGGAGTCAGAATCGTCCGTGGGGGGGGTACTACGTTCGATGAATTGCTACGTGAAAATAATGGCCATTTCCTTATAGAAGAATTGATTAATCAGTCAAAGAATATGGCTCAATTTCATCCTGCATCCGTAAATACAGTTAGAGTTGCTACGATAAGCATTGGGGAAGAGGTACATGTGGTCAATCCGTTTTTCAGGATAGGTCAACATGGTAATCACGTAGATAATGCTGGATCAGGTGGAATAATATGCCCTATTAATGCTTCTACTGGCACTATTTTGCGGCTGCGGATGAATATGGAAAGCGGTTTGAAAAACATCCAGATACAAGAAGACAGATTGTTGGACATACACTTCCTCGCTGGGAAGAGGCAAAAGAACTGGTGACAGAATTAGCCAAAGTAACACCTGATAATCATTATACAGGCTGGGATTTGGCGCTTACAGATGATGGATGGCTACTTGTTGAAGCGAATAGAAGAGGACAGTTCGTGTGGCAAATTGCGTCTCAAATTGGATTTCGAGATGAGGTTGATCACTACCTTAAAGACCTTGGTGCTAAATATTGAGGTTCAACAGAACAGGAGTGCTGCAGATGAATATTAAAGGGAAAAAGCTTATTTTCTTAGGCGGTTCGGGGCTTGACGCATGTGCAGTCAAGAGGGCTCAAGAATTGGGAGTCCATACAATTGTTGCAAATAAATTTGATTCAGATAGGTCTCCAGCAAAGAAGATTGCTGATGAGGCATGGAATATTGATTTCTCAGATACAGACAAGATGGTTGATTTGATAAAAAAAAATCATGTTGATGGAATTTTTGTGGGCTGGACTGATTCTCATCTGCAACATTATGTAAGGATATGCGAAAGAGCTGGATTGCCATGTTGTGGAACTGCCGAACAATTTGACATTTTATCGAATGATAAAAGACGGTTTAAGCAGGCTTGCCGTGAATATGGAGTTCCGACACCTTTTGAATATAAACTTGATATCAACCTTAATCGAGAAGATTTAGATAACATTAAGTATCCAGTACTTGTCAAACCGGCAGATGAAAGTGGCAGCCGCGGAATCAAGCGTTGTGACACTGAAGAAGATCTCGTCTCGTATTATAAGGAACTGTATGAACATTCTGTCAGTAAGAAAATATTTGTTGAGCAATACATAGATAGTGACAAAGAGATTTACATCCATTATACGGTTCAAGATGGGTACTGTAGTTTATCTTCCACGTTCATGAAGCAGAAACCCATTCATGAAGGAAATGTAGCTTCTTCCGCCATCCTACATGTATTCCCCTCATCATATGTTGATTTGTATAGAAATACTGCTGAACCAGCAGTGGTTCATATGTTCAAAGCCCTTGGACTGAAAAACTGCCTCGTTATGATGCAGGGCTTTATAAAGGATAATCAATTCTATTTTTATGAATCAGGATTACGAATGGGCGGAGAACAGTTCTACGTTTTTGCAGATCCGCTCAATGGTATCAATGCGCTTGATATGATGATTGAATTCAGTGTGACCGGGAAAATGACATGCGGAAATGCAAAGGAACAGGATAATCCCAAGTTCTCAAAGAATTGCTGCAATTATTATATCACTCTGATGCCAGGGGTTATCTCCTCCATCTCTGGAATTGAGGAAATTGAAAAAATGCCTCAGGTTTTGCAGAATGCAACGTTTAAGAAACTTGGAGATGAAATCAGTCCAACTAATTCGCTTGACCGGGTCATTTATCGTCTTCATGTAATGGATGATACTCCGGAAACCCTTGCAAAGACACTAGAAAAAATAAGTAATACATTGCACATTAATGATCAGGATGGAAATGAAATGCAGGTTGAAAGGCTTTCCTATTACAGAGCGTTGGAAATGATTCGTAATTCATAATGAGGATGATATTGTGAAAGAAATCGGCAGTGAATTCTGGGATGTGCCCGCGTCCGACGCGCAAAACGATCTGTTCCCGGAATCCACACAGTGGTTTCTCTCGGGACGAAGCGCACTGCATGCAATTATTAAGGAACTTCCGGGGTGTCGTACTGTTGCGTTGCCATCATGGTGTTGCGACAGTGTGATAAAACCGTTTGTCGATGCGGGAATGAAGATAAGCTTCTATCCTGTTTATTGGGATGGTAGATTAGTTCAGGAGATCAGTTTTGATTCAGATGTGCTATTCCTAATGAATTACTTCGGGTACTTCTCACCGGCTCCAGATTTGAGCGCATATAAAGGTATCGTTATTCGTGATGTGACCCATTCAATATTTTCAGAATCTTATTCGGATGCTGATTACTACTTTGGATCTCTTCGAAAATGGTGCGGAGTGTTGACCGGCGGATATGTCTGGGCAGATGATGGGCACAAACTAACCCTGGAACATTCAGATGATTTTGGCTATACACTGCTCCGAGGGAAAGCCATACAGTTGAAGAACTCCTTTATTAACGGATATGTAGATGCGCAGGGAAATAGAGTTACAGATAAAGGCTACCTGAAGATATTTGATGCGGCTGAAGAGGTGTTAGAGAACATTGGCATTGCTCCGGCAGCGGAGAGGGACGTGACATTAGCGAAGCAGCTAGATGTGGAGTTCATCAAAACTCGCCATAGGGCGAATGCTGAGGTTCTGAGAACTGCATTTCCTGATTGGCTGATATTCCCGGAGATGTCGGCATCAGATTGCCCTATGTTTGCACCAATACTGGTGCCGGATGGGAAAAGAAATGAACTGAGAAGATTCCTAATTAACAATAATATCTACTGTCCAACCCACTGGCCAGTGAGCGAATATCATCAGTTGGATGAGCGGATGGAAACTATATACCAGAACGAGCTAAGTCTAGTTTGCGACCAGAGATATACAGAGGACGATATGTTCCGAATGGTGGAAACAATAAAGGCATTTGTGGAGGTGTAACGGTGCTCACAGTTTATGGATTAGACCAGGCCGAACAGTGGGATGCCGTTGTTCGTTCCTTTAAAAATTTTGATGTGTATTGGCTTAGTGGCTATGTGAAAGCGTTCCAAATTCATGGCGATGGAGATCCACTGCTGTTCTGTTATGAAAGTGATGACTGCAGGGGCATCAATGTGGTCATGAAGAGGGACGTGGCTGATGATCCGCATTTTAAGGGAAAGATAGAAGAGCGTACATATTTCGATTTTGCTACTCCATATGGCTACGGCGGATGGATCATCGAAGGAGAAGATACCGAGGGGTTGTTTAGCGCATACACCAAATGGATAGAAAAGAACGAAATCATCAGTGAATTTGTTCGATTTCATCCGATTGTGAAGAACCATGAGAGATGTACGGATTTCTACGAAGTTATCCAGCTTGGTGAAGTGGTTCATATGGAGCTTTCTTCTCCGGAAGACATCTGGAACAATATCATCAGCAAGAACCGGAATGTGATTCGCAAAGCTATTAAGAATGACGTGAAGATATATAACGGTCGCTTTCCGGAAATCTATGAGAAGTTCAGGTTCATTTACAACGGGACCATGGATAAGGATGACGCAGGAGAGTATTACTACTTCAAAGAATCGTTTTACGAGTCCGTGTTGAACGACCTGGAGCAAAACGCTCAAGTTTTCTGGGCGGAAAAGGATGGTCAAGTCATTGCTGCCTCGATAATGTTAGCGGCTAATGGCAGGATGAACTATCACCTGAGCGGATCACTCCGTGAATTCAGCTCGCTTGCTCCCGGCAACCTAATACTTTATAAAGCTGCGCTTTGGGGCTGTGCGAATGGTTATAAGACATTCTACCTTGGTGGCGGCGTTGGCTCGGGAGAAGACAGTTTGTTTAAGTTCAAAAGGGCCTTCTATAAAGGTGACTTGAATCATTTTTATATAGGCAAGAAGATTTATGACCAGAAGAAGTATGACGAACTTTTGAACATGAGAGAGCCGATAGAAAGTGGGTATTTTCCGATATACAGAGCTAAAATAAATATTGAGTAATCGGCGACTATTCATCAAGGAGAGAAAAAATGGATAGAACCAAGTTTGCTTTGGAAGGCAAGCCGCGGATACAAATCTTAGATAAAGTATGTATTATACTTCTTGCGTTGTGCCCAATCTTACAGCACTACAGAGGCCTGTTTGTTAACGCAGCGGTAACAGTTCTTTTGATAGTTACTCCATATGCAATATTTAAAATGATTAGAAAAAGATATATCTATTCAAATGATATATCCTTTGTTTTTCCGTTAATTATTTATTTTTTTTATAAAGTTATCGATCATGGAACTACTGTTACTGAGCTTGGGCAGGCTGTGATATTTACAATTCTCGTAATTGCGATATCAAGTGGATGTTTTAATACAAAATACTTTATTAGGGTTATTACAATTATCTCACTTGTGGCTTGCATATGTATAATTGCTCAGTATATATGTTACTATATTTTGCATTTTCATATTCAGTTTGTTCCCACTTCATTACTTCTCGATAGGAGTAATCAATGGGTACTTGCAGTTAAAACAGGCCGTGCAAGTATAACCGGAAGAATGACAAAATTCTATCGACCGTCAGCTTTTTTTCTTGAACCCTCACATATGTTTATATACATGTTCACTCCGCTCGTATTAAATGTTTTTTCTGACGATTTCGGGAAGAGAGAGAGAAATTTATCCGTATTATTGACTATTGGGATGATCCTAAGTACTTCAGGAATGGGAATTCTTACAGCTATCGGTGTTTGGATTATTAATTTTGGAAAGAAAAAAGGTGGTTTTTCGCTAGCATATTTCTTTCAACCTAAAACCGTCTTGTTAATTTTTGTTATGATTTTGGGCATCGTTATTATGTACTTCAAGGTACCTTTTTTTCAAAATAGTATAATGAGAATATTCGGCAGTGGACAAGATTATACAAATGCGATATCAGGTCGTGTTAGTTCGGGTAATAATTTGATAAGTCAGATTCGCGGAACTCAACTACTGATAGGTGTTGAAGATCGCCTTACCGGTATAGAGTTTAATATGTCAGGGTTTAATGCAACGATGTACCAATTTGGTATTATTGGAATTATTTTATCATACATATTCTACATCCAAGGGATTTTTAGGCTAAAAGGATTGTATTTCTGGCTCTCTATAATCATCATTGTATTATCTTTTTTTAGTTCACATACACATTCAACTATGTTTATGATTTATAGTGCTTTTGTGTTTGTAGATGGATATCGTAGCAAAACATACAATTACAAAGATCAACTCACCTCAACGCTATTTCAACAAATTGAATAATCTTCAATTATACTTAATAAACAGCTTGTTATGCATATGCATCTTTTGGATGATGCCCAAATCTAGTATTATAATGGAAATTTATTGCAATTTATAAGGAGGAGCTAACATGAGTACAAAAGAGAAAGTCGTTACTATTCTTCAGGAAGTTAAACCGACTAAGGATCTCGGCGAGATCACTGATATTGTGGAGGGCGGATATATTGATTCTTTTGAGCTGATGTGTCTCATCACAACGCTATCCGAAGAATTTAGAATTGAAATTGATGTGGATGATATTATTCCTGAGAATTTCAATTCGGTTGAATGCATTGTACGAATGGTTGAAAGATTAAAAAATTAAGGTAGGTGACAGGCATGAGAGCGGATCGATTTTACCACAGTGTGCGGCTCTTTTTGTGCAGAACTCCGAGGAAAAGAGCGAAGTATCTAAAGGATCACAATATTCTTGGAGGTATTGGTAAAGATTGTCTTTGGGGGCCATGGCTTTTGCCGTTATACCCTAAACTTATTGTATTACATGATAACGTTCACGTACATCGATCTGCTCATTTGGTCCCTCATGACATGCTGAACCGATTCTTAAAGACATGTGCCCCTGAAGCAGACTTCGGTTATAAAGAGAAGATCGGATGCATTGAGTTGATGGATAATGTTTACCTGTCGATGAACGTGACTGTTATGCCGAACGTTCGGATCAATCAAAACTGCATTATTTCTGCAGGAAGTGTTGTTACATCTGACATCCCGGAAAACTCAATAGCATCAGGCTCGCCTGCTAAACCTACTGGACGATTCGATATGTTTATGGCTTTGAGAAAAATGGGAAAGAATCAGACCGTCGAATTTAAGAACCAGGAACTTCCTGATGAACTCGCCAAAGCAGAGTGGGAAAGGTTTTTGAAACGACATGATGGATGAGGGGACTCGCAAAATGAGATCGATTGTTAAATCTATTTATGAGCATAGTTTGGAAGCACCGTCAAAAACAGCAATCACCGCTACTGACTGCGCGGTTAATTATGGCACCCTTTGGGCTGTAATAAGCAATGTATCTAAACGACTTATAGACAAGGGAATTATGCCGGGAGAACGAGTGATGCTTGAAGCAGGTCCCACAGTTGAGTATCTTGCTTGCTGCTACGGTATCCATTTGGCTGGGGCGGTGCATGTACCGGTTGAAAAGGATGTTCCAGCAGATCGTATAAACGAAATTGCTGAAGAGATTAGACCATCTCTTATTCTAACCGGACCGCATCCTATTGAGGGATTAGGATGCTCATTTGAGAATTTAATCTCGGAGAATCCATATCCTGACATACAGTTTCCGACTGAGGATATGCTTCAGGAGATACTTTTTACTACTGGAACTACGGGCAAATCCAAGGGTGTCATGATCACACATTACGGACAAATGAACATGTGTGAGTCACAAAATGCTGTCCTGAATTACAGCGAAGACAATGTATGGCTTATTCCTACGCCGATGAATCATGCGGCGGGTCTTAGAAAAACACATATGTCCATGGTTCGCGGAAGTACGGTTGTTCTTATGGATGGCTTTAAGAATTTAAAGCTCTTTTTCTCAAATATGAGGGAGTATGGTGTAACGTCCTTATATTTACCGCCCTCAGCAGTTCATTACATTTTAATGCTTGCAAGTAAAGAATTGGCTAAGTTTGATGAACAACTCGATTTTCTTTACTCAAGTTCTTCTGCGCTTCCAGGTGGTGACAAGGAAAAACTCATTGAGTTGCTTCCACATGTTAGAAAGTTTGATGCTTATGGAGGTTCTGAGGTCGGGGCGGTAGTCTATATCGATTATAATGCAATCCGTGGAGATGGACGTTGTGTCGGAAAACCGAATCCCGGCGTTGATGTATTTATAGTGGACGAAAACTATCAGCCCATGAAATCTTCTGAGGGCAATCCTGGGATCATCGCAATCAGAAGCAACACGGTAACTGCCGGATATTGGAACGAACCGGAACTTACAGCACAAACCATTCACGATGGCGTTATCTATATGAGTGACTTAGGCTATATAAGTGACGAAGGTTATTTATATCTAGTAGGTCGGAGAGATGATGTCATCAATGTCGGTGGCCTTAAAGTGGCACCAACTGAAGTTGAGGATATTGCTCAAAGATATGAAAAAATTGCAGAATGTGCATGTATCCCTTTTGAGGACAAAGCGTATGGGAAATGTTTGAAAATGTTTGTTGTCATGAAGGACGGCAATGCATTTGATGCATCTGAGGTTGTTTCGTATCTTGAATCCAAGCTTGAGGCATATAAAATCCCGAAGTTTGTCGAATGTGTTGCGGAAATACCGAAGACATTCAACGGGAAAATTGATCGAAAAAAACTGATCCGATCCGCTAATTGAGAAGTCTAATATAGCATACAGGTAGGAGCAAAACGAATGTTGAGAAGATTAAAAGGTGTATTAAAAAATCCTTACACCCTCTCAATAATATCAAAGATTTTCGGAGTGCTGGTTGGCCTTTTATTTACAATCTTTCAATCCAGATATCTCGGTGCTGAGATTAAAGGACAGGTAGCAACAGTCAACAGTATTGTAAGTATAACTTCAATTGTTTTCGGTCTGGGCATTTACCATGCATATCCATATTTTAAGCGAAAGAGCGATGCGGATATCATGCCTATCTTTATGAAGATAGCATTGCTTTTGTTGGCGATATATATGTCCATATCGATTGTTGCCATAGTTTTTTTGGATCTTTCTCCAAAGTATATAGCAGTTCTGATTCTGACGCCATTACTTACATATGACGGAATTGTATCATACATAACTCTGATAGAAGTTCCCAATCGTCGAAGTATAACAGACATGGCTGTTGTCTTTTCAGAATTGGTGCTCTTGATCATTTTATGGATCGCAGCGCCTCCATCTTTTGTAATTGGTGTGTTTATTATTACGGTAAAAGATGTCGTAAAAGCATGCTTATTTACAGGATGGTGGAGAAAGCGAATTTTCGTTCCATCTGAATCGATAAAGATATGGATTCCCAAGTTGATTAAATTTGGCTTCTTCCCAATGCTCTCTTTGCTGATGACAACATTAAACTATCGAGTGGATGTACTGATGCTAAATGGCCGGGTTGCTGATGCCTCAATAGGAATCTATTCTGTTGGTGTCCTGCTGGCTGAGCGTATCTGGATGATACCAGACGCAATGAAGGGAGTCATGGTCTCAAATATAGCAAAAGGAAAGGACGCTAGGGAGACAGCATACGTTATTAGAATTTGTAACACAGTTTGCTTGGTAATTGTGTTAGGCATAATCGTGCTTGGAAAGCCATTTATCGATTTTGCATTTGGTAGAGAATATAATGGCGCTTATCAAGTGACATTGATTCTCTTGGCTGGGGTCTTCTCGATGATCTATTATAAGATGATTGCTTCATATAATATTGCTATGGGCAAGCAGCTTGTAAGCTTCATCCTTCTTAGCATTGGAGTAATATGTAATGTGATTGCAAATCTGATCTTGATTCCTCCGATGGGTATCCATGGTGCCGGTTTAGCAAGCGTCATATCCTACGCTGCGTGTTCCGTATTGTTTATTATTTACTTTTGCCATGAAACAGGTATATCCTTTTTGAGAATGTTGTTTATTAACAGGGAAGACTATACAAAGCTCAAGAAAAAGCTGTTGAAAGATAAAAAGTAGCAATTGAGGCAAGCGCAGAATGGGTGAATCAATATTTACGCGTGAAGTAGTTTACGGAACAAGTCATTGCGATATTAAAGGCGCATGGAAACTGAGCTCCATCTTGGAAGCTATGCAGGATACTGCAAATGAGCATTGCCGTCTCCTACATGTTGGACGTGATGACATTGCGCCCAAGGGACTTACATGGGTTCTGTTTAAGGTTGACTTGCAAATTGACAGATACCCTCTCCAAGGTGAGATCGTTACGGTGCGGACTTTCACAAAGGGGAGCAGTTATAAATTCTTTCCACGGTACTATGTTGTCGAAGATAGTTCCGGTCAGCAACTTTGCATGGCTGGTTCATTATGGATTCTGATGGACAGGGAGACAAGACGTACACTTACATCGAAAGAATGTGGTGTCGAACTTCCCAATGTAAAGTACATTGAAATTCCGATCAAGATTTCCACGGCATCAAGAAAGATTGATGGTGCGGAAAGTGCTGGAACATACAAGCCGCTATATACCGATATTGATTTTAACGGTCATGTAAATAATATTCGGTATGCAGACTGGCTTTGTAATGCCATAGGGGTAAAGGCTCTGATAGATCACGAGATATCATTTGTCTCGATAAGCTATAATTATGAAGTACTTCCGGATGTTGAGCTTATCACGAAGTTGATTTGTGGAGGAAATGAATTTCAGTTCTCCGGAGTATTTGAAGGGAAGACTTATTTCAATATAGATGGGGTTATACGCAAGCGACAATGATGATGGAGCAACAAACCACTGTCATCCCTGCGAAAATTCCGTATTGCAAAAACGTCCATTGCGATATATAATTAAGCGTCTATGTAGCTTATAGGCATGAGATTATATAATGGAGCGTAAACGGTATGAACACCAAACAACTACACTACGTCCTAACCCTGGCGAATGAAGGCTCCTTCTCCAAAGCTGCCGATGTTCTCAATATATCGCAACCATCGCTTTCGCAGTTTATCAAAAAAATCGAACTTGATATCGGGCAAAGCCTGTTTGACCGCTCCAACAATGACGTCCGGCTGACAGATGCCGGCAAGGCCTATCTTCAGATCGGCAGGCAGATTCTGGACCTGGAGCACCAGCTGGAGGAGCAGCTCGCAGATTTGTCGCAGAACAAGACAGGCTCTCTGATCATCGGCGCCGCGCCGTTTCGGACTGCAAGCATGATGCCGGAAGTTGCCAAGCGATTTCAGCAACTGCATCCGGGTATGCACCTGGTTGTCCGGGAGGGCACTACGGCGGAGCTTGTTGAGGGAATGGAGCATGGGGAGTATGACCTTTGCCTGACCATGATGCCAATCGACCAGCGCCTGTTTTCCTTTGAGCCGCTGGTGGAGGAGGAACTGGTACTGGCCGTGCCAAAGAGCTTTCCGGAGTTTACTTCTGCAGCTAGACCAGATCGAAAATATGCTGCGGTAGATGCTTCGCAATTGAATGGAAGTTCCTTTGTGATGCTGACTGACTCTCAGTATATGCAGACGCAGCTTCATAATCTCTGCCTGGACTATCATCTGGAGCTGAAAACTGCCGCCATTGTCAAGTCTTTGGAGGCGCAGATCGAGATGGTGAAAATGGGTCTTGGAATGGCGCTCATGCCGACTGGGATCGAGCGGTTCTGCCATGGGGGAGAGGTTCGGTTCTATTCATTCCTGCAGGAGCTCCCCAAACGGCAGGTTGTCGTCATGTGGCGGAAGGACCGAACATTATCAAAAGTGGCTGAGGAATTGAAAGACGTCATCTGCTCCATTCCTTGGGACCAGACAGAATCATAAAAACATTCGAAAATGCTTGCATTTTCGAATGTTTTTTGCTAAGATGCATATATGACATGAATATTTTGAATATTCATGCAGAGAAAGAAAAGGGGGAAACCAACCATGCCATCAGCACTCACGTATTTGGCGATCATGCTGGCAGTAATCATCATCTGGTTCCTGCTGCTGAAGCGGCCGGTTTATGAAGCGGTTCTGATTAGCTTCATAATCCTGCTGACGATCACCAAGTCCTGGAGCCACGTTGGCTCGTATATCAATACGGGCCTGAAAACGTCGCTTCTGTACTCCATGACAGCCTTTGTCGCGATGTCGATTATTCTCACCAAAACCAAGATCATTGACAGCAGCATTGCTGTGATCCTGGCGCTTCTGGGCAGAGTGACTGGCGGCGCTGGCTACGTCTCAGTTGTTGCAAGCTCCTTTATGGGCGCGCTTTCCGGCTCTGGCCCGGGAAACGTGATGGCAACCGGTTCAATCACGATTCCTGCCATGAAGCGCTCTGGCTTCCCTGCAGAATTGGCGGCAAACATTGAGTCCAACGCCAGCTATCTTGGAAACATGATCCCGCCCTCGGGCAACATTGTTGCTGCCCTTGGCGCATTGACCGGAATGGCAGCTTATGGGGAGGATTACATCACCCAGGGCCAGTTCTGGATCGTCATGTGGGGCTGCGCCATCTGGTTCATCCTTCAGCGTCTGATCACAGTTTTTGCATTCTGCAAGTTCTATAAGGTCAAGCCCATGTCCAAGGACGAGCTTCCGGATCTGAGGACAACCCTGAAGCAGGGCTGGCAGGGACTGCTGCTACCGGTCATCATTCTGCTTCCCTTTGTGCTGGACTATTTCTTCAAATCCACATTCTTTACCAATCGGCTTGGAAAGTCCGGCGCTTCTGCCTTGTCCAGCAGCCTGCTGATCTTTATTGGCGGTCTTGCTTCATTCTATGCATGTATTGTGGTGAAGGACAAGAAGCAGGTCACGCCCCATAACATTGCAAAGATGTTTGCCGATGGCGTAAAGACCATTGCACCGGCCATTGGTGTCTGTGTGTTTGGTTATATGATCGGCGCAATGTTCACCGATCTGAAGGTTACCGATGAAATGCTGGTTTTCATGGAAGGCCTGAATTTCGGAAAGTTTGGTCTGGTGCTGTTTATCTGCCTGATCACCTGTTTCCTTGGCATGGTGATTCCCGGATCCTCGCTGGTTGTCATCTTCGGACCGGTGTTTATCACGACCCTAGTTGCTGTGGGTGTCAATCCCGTCCTGGCTGCTGCGATGCTGCCCTGTATCTGCGGCGTTATGTGCGGCATCACACCGCCGTTGGGACTTGGCATGTATGCCGGTATGTCCCTTGCGGGTTCTGAATTCGGAAAAACCTTTAAGAACAACCTTTGGTGGGTGGGGGCGCAGTTCATCATGGAAGTGATTGTCCTGATGGGCTGGCTGCCGATCCTGGGACTGTAAGGAGGTGCAGACATGAAAGAGACTCTGAAGAAGATTGCCAACGTCTGCAAGCTGATTTTTGGCTATGGCATCATGATCGTGCTGTTTGCTGGTGGCCTGACCTTTTTTGGTTATCTGGTTGCTCTGATTATCGGCGGAGAAACTGCAACGACCATGTGCACCTGGATATATAAAACCTTCATCCCGATTATCATCAAGGCTTCGACCATCATGATCCTGTTTGGTCTTCTGACCATGTATCTGGCAGGGGAGAAGGCCCTGACCCCGGACAAGAAGTCTTCAAAGGACGAGGGCGAGCGCTAAATGACAGAGCACGGAAACAGAAAAGTTTCCGTGCTCTTTTCCTTGACAAGTTATAAGTGGATGACTATAATACTCATAGTATTTTACTGGTGGAGGAAGCTATGAATCAAACGGAATTGTTTCTTCAAGAATTATCCGGGCTTGCTGGCAGGCAGATCCCTGAAAAGGTCATTGCACGTGCCCGGCAGTCTCTGTTGGATTATCTGGCCGTTACAATGGCCGGGGCGGCGTTTCAGAAGGATAAGCTTGCCAAATATTTCGCCTTTGCACAGCCAGAAGAAGGTGCGTTCAGCGCCATCGGTACAGGGAAACACCTGGTTCTGAAAGAGACCGTTTTCCTCAACGGACTGAATGGCCACGCCCTTGATTTTGATGACGGAACCAATTCCGGAATCATTCATCTGGGCTCTCCCATCTTCTCCCTGCTGCTGCCGTTGGCACAGCGGTATGATTTCGGCGTGGACCAGGTCCTGCGAGCGGCCGTTCTTGGCTATGAGGCCTCCTATACGTTAGCAGTTTCTATCCAGCCAGGTCATAAGGCTCTTGGCTTCCATGCCACCGGAACCTGCGGCACACTTGGCGCAACACTTGCTGCCTCATACCTTCTTGGCTTCACAGAGGAGGAGCGTTTCGGGGCTTTCGCGGCTGCCTGCTCGGCTGCTTCCGGAATGCTTATGGTCCTGGATGACGGTTCAGAACTCAAGCCCTACAATGTGGCAAAGACCGCACTTCTGGCGTTGACGGCTCTTCAGCTTGGAAAAGCCGGCTTCAAGGGCCATCCGGATCCCCTGGGTGGCAGCAGAGGGTTCTTCAAAATGATGACAGGCAACCGGGAGGCAGCGTGCAAGTCTATGCTCCTGAATGGAACCTACGCCATTGAAAAGACCTATACCAAGCCCTACGCTTCCTGCCGGTATACCCATCCTTCTGTAGAGGCAGCGATCCACCTGAGAGATCTTGTGAAGCCGGAGGATGTGACAAAAATCGAGATCAAAACCTATGATCTGGCCGTTTCCGGACATGACCATACCGAGATTCGAGGAAGCTACAGCGCCAAGATGAGCATTCCCTATGCAACGGCGGCCGGTCTTCTGTACGGAAAAGCCGGGCTGCAGGAATTCTCTGAGGAGGCTGTGAAGGATGACATGATTCTGGCAATGACCAGAAAGGTTCATGTCAGCGCAGACGCGTCCCTCAGTGCTGCTTTTCCCGGGATCCAGGCAGCGATTGTGACAATTCATACAAAAAACGGAGTATATGAAGACCGCGTGGATTTCCCCAAGGGCGAGCCGGAGAATCCGCTGACAGATGCGGAGTTCTTCTCTCGCTATCAAGGCCTGATGGACTACGCCGGAGCGGATCAAGCCTGCAGCCAGGCAGTATTTGACGCAGTATACAATCACAGCAGTGTCCGGGAGCTTCTGGCGCTGCTTCCGGAGGAGGAAGACAAATGAAAAAAGTCAATCTGATCCTTGGCACCATGACCTTCGGCGAGTCCGTCTTTGCCCCGGATGTGAAGACCTTTATTCAAGTCTTCCTGGACGCAGGCTTCGAGGAACTGGACACGGCTTACGTCTACAATGAAGGTCAGTGTGAAACGCTGATCGGCGAGGCTCTTAAGGAACTTGGGACAGAAAAGCTCAAGATCTCTACCAAGGTCAATCCCAGAATCAGCGGCAGGCTGGATGGGGAAGCCGCATACAAGCAGCTGAATGAATCCCTGGCCCGCCTGGGACTGGACCGGGTGGATACCTTCTATCTCCACTTTCCGGATCCCAACACCCCGGTGGATTCTGTGTTGGAAGCCTGTGCAGAACTCCATGCCCAGGGAAAGTTCAAGGAACTTGGCCTGTCCAACTTCCCGGCGTGGATGGTGGCGGATGCCTGGCAGAAATGCGACCGCAATGGCTGGGTCCTGCCCACAGTTTATGAGGGCATCTACAACCCCCTGACTCGCAAGGCAGAGACGGAGCTCAACATGGCTCTGGATCACTTTGGACTGCGGTTCACCGCTTACAATCCCATGGCGGGCGGCCTTCTGACAGGACGCTATGCCCGATTTGAAGACGCGCCCACGGACGGACGCTTTACCCACAGGTCTAACTATCAGGGCCGCTACTGGAAGAAGTCCTACTTTGACGCGGTGGATACCATCAAAGCAGCCTGCGAGGCTGCGGGAATCGGCATTGTTGAGGCGGTTTATCGCTGGCTTGCCTTCCACTCTATGCTCAATGCAGAGCGTGGCGATGCGATCATTATTGGAGCATCCAAGCTGCATCATCTTCAGCAGAATATGCAGGCTGTGCAGGCCGGTCCGCTGCCGGAGGAGCTGGTGCAGGCCTTCCAGAACGCCTGGACGATCACGAAGCCGGACAGCCCGGAGTACTTCTCATTCTACAAGGCCCCGGCAAAATAAGGAGATAACATGCTGAATCAAAAACTGGTTTTTGAAACGCTTGCACAGAACGGAGTCCGGTTTTTCACCGGCGTGCCTGACTCCTATCTGAATGGCTTCTGCAACTATGCACTTGCCAATTGCGGCACGAAGAATGTGATTGCTGCCAATGAAGGCAACGCCATCGGGATTGCTTCCGGACACTTCTTTGCCACCAAAGAGATTCCTTTGGTATATATGCAGAACAGTGGCCTTGGAAATACCATCAACCCCCTCGCAAGTCTGGCAGATCGGGATGTGTATGCTGTTCCTATTCTGCTGCTCATCGGCTGGAGAGGGGAGGGCAATACGGAGCCCAATCATCCCCAGCACAAGCTGCAGGGAGAGATCACGCCAGGTATTCTGGAATTGATGCATATTCCTTACAGCGTGCTGACGGATTCCAATGATGATTTTACGCGTGTCGTGGAAAAAGCAGTCAGTTACTGCCGGGAGAACCGCCAGCCCTATGGCCTCATTGCTCCAAAGGGTGTGATGGCAGATCCGGACAAGCCCAACAACGTGGATGAGACCTATCCCATGAGCAGGGAAGAGGCCATTGAGATCATTCTGGACCACATGCCGGAGAACACGATTTACAGTGCGACCACCGGCCGAGCTACCCGGGAGCTGTTTTTCCTGCGGGAGAAGCGGAATGAGACAATAGCGCACGACTTTTTGAATGTGGGTTCCATGGGGCATGCAAGCTCCGTGGCACTTGGAATTGCCCTTGATCGGCCGGAACGGCCTGTGGTTGCGCTGGACGGCGATTCAGCGGCCATGATGCATATGGGCGCCATGACAATGGTCTCCAAGGTCAGCGCTCCAAACTTCCTGCATGTGGTGCTCAATAACGGCGCTCATGAGTCGGTGGGCGGGCAGCCCTCCGCTGGTCATCTTGTGGACTTCACGGCTATTGCCGATGCCTGCGGTTATGAAACGGTCCATCACCCGGTCACTACCGAGGCAGAGCTGATTGAGGCCATTGAAAAGCTGCGCGGCTGCGGCAAGGCGGCGTTCATTGACTGCCGCATCCACAAGGGGCTGACCCGAAAACTGCCTCCGATTATCTTTGATCATAGAGCGGCCATTGATGCCTTGATCGAAGATCTGAACGGATAATAAAGGAAACAAAGAGCCAGTTATTGGCGGAAAGGATATACTATGAACAGCATGGAAAAGACGAGAGCGTTTCTTAAGTCCATCGGTCAGCCCGCAGGGGACGCCTATGACCTTCCTACCTCGGAAAAGCGCTTTGCAGACGGCGGACAGTATCGGTTTGAGGTTCCCGGGATTCAGGGGCCAAAGGTTATGAAAGCCCTTCTGGAGGCCATGGACAGCTACGGCCTGTATCTGCATCGTGTCACGCAGACCCAAGGCATTATGCGTCTGACGGACGAGGAAATCGCAAAGATGGTGGAGCTGGCCCATACCTGGCAGACAGATCTGATTCTGGCCATCGGCCCCCGTGCCACCACGGACACTTCCGCCTCTGTCCACACGGAAGAGGGTGTCCGTATGGGTTATCGCCTTCGCGGTCAGGAACAAATCGTCCGGGCTGTGGAGGATGTGAAGCGCGCTGCAAGACTTGGCTGCCGCGGCTTCCTGGTCTATGACGAGGGCTGCCTGTGGCTGCTCAATCAGATGCGCGAGGCTGGTGAGATCCCTGAGGACTGCCATTTCAAGGTTTCTGCCCACGCTGGACACGGCAATCCATGCTCTGCCAAGCTGCTGGAGAGCATCGGTGCAAACTCCATCAACCCGGTTCGGGATATCCAGCTTCAGATGCTGGCCGCCATGCGTCAGGCAGTAGACTGCCCCATCGATATCCATACGGAGAACCCCAAGTCCACCGGCGGCTTTATCCGGCACTATGAGGTGCCCGAGATGATCCGCATTGCGGCGCCCATCTACCTCAAGACCGGCGGCAGCGTAGCTGCCACCCATAGCTGGGACAGCACTGAGGACGATGCGCGTAAGCGTGCCAAACAGTGCAGCCTGGTCAAGCGCATGATCGACGAGTATTATCCGGAAGCTGTTTGGTCCCCCAAGGGAAGCTTGATTTGACGCTCACAGCCCCCAATAAAATTCAGGGATTATTGATAAGAAAAAGGCTGAGACGGGTGTGATCCCGACAGCCATGAAGAAAGGAAGCAACCTATCATGAGACATCATATGTATAACCCGGATTTCAAGTTCATTGTGGAACCCGAGCACTTCAACAAGTACACCGAGCGGGAGTTGCTGCAGTACTGCCTGGGCGCTACCATGTATATGCCCGGTTTCAAGGAATTTGCGCCGAAGATCCTGTCCAACGCGATGCCCGGCCTGACCAGCATGGTGCTTTGCTGTGAGGATGCCTGCCCGGAGGAGAAGGTTCTGGAGGCGGAGGAGAACATCCATAAGCTGCTGGACACTGTGACCAGCGCTGTGGAGGACGGCACTCTGGACGAGGACAAGGTGCCCCTGATTTTTGTTCGGATCCGCAATCTGGAGCAGTTCAAGCACTTCGGAGAAGGCCTGACCAAGCATCAGGTGAAGAGCCTGTGCGGCATCAACTTCCCAAAGTTCAACGCAGAGAATGGCTATGAGTACTATGCCTATCTGAGGGATCTGAACGAGCGCTTTGGCGAGATCATCTACGGTATGCCCATCATTGAGGATGCAGAGGTCGCCTACAAGGAATCCCGCATGGCAGAGCTGACCGGCATCAAGCGGATCCTGGACAAGTATAAGGATCTGGTACTGCAGGTCCGCGTCGGCGCGACGGATTTCTCCTCCGTGTTCGGTGTCCGCCGCGGCGTGGGCTATTCTGTCTATGACATCATGTCCGTGCGCGAGTGCCTGTGCGATATTCTGAACATGTTCGGCCGCAACAACGATTATGTGGTCTCCGGCCCTGTGTGGGAGTATTTCCGCGCGCCCAAGGAGCTCATGTTTGAGGAGCTGCCTCACTATGGTATTGAGGACTACCTGGTGACCCGCAAGACCATCGTGAACGACGAGATCGACGGCCTGCTGCGAGAGGTCATCCTGGACAAGGCCAACGGCTTTGTGGGTCGTACAGTCATCCATCCCACCCATGTGAAGTTTGTCAACGCCATGATGGCGGTTACCAAGGAGGAGTACGACGATGCTTGCCAGATCCTGGGCACCAGCGGCGGCGTGGTCAAGGGCTCCGGCGGCAACAAGATGAACGAGATTAAGCCCCACACCAACTGGGCTTTGAAGGTTTACAACCGCGCCCGTGCCTATGGCGTCATCCGGGATGAGAGCGGTCATGTGAAGCTGTTTGCGGTAAACGACTAAACGAGGAACCATCGATGATTCAATTGACAACACCTATCAGCGAAGAAGCTGCAGCCAGTCTGCAGGTAGGCGATACCGTTGAGATTTCTGGCTACATTCTCTGTGGCCGGGACGCAGTGCTGCCCAAGGTCCTGAAAATGATTGAGGACGGCACCGTCGGGGACCTGGGCGTGGATCTGCATGGGCAGGTCATCTTCCACACAGCCGTCAGCCCGGCAGGCGTCGGCCCAACCTCCTCCAACAAGCTGGAGATCGAGAGCTCCATTGAGCCGCTGAGCAAGGCGGGGATCAAGCTCCATCTGGGCAAGGGCGAGCTGAAGAAGGAGACCATCACCGCACTGGACAAGTACAACGCCGTCTATGCGGTGATCCCGCCGGTGACTGCGCTTCTGGGCAGCAAGACATCGGAGCAGCGGGTCGTGGCATTTCCGGAGCTTGGCATGGAGGCTCTGCACCTGATCAAGGTGGACAAGTACCCGGCCATCATCGGCGCGGCCCATGGAAGGAGTATCTATGATGAGCACCTTTGATTATGCGGGCATCGTTGCCAAGGTCCGCGACACCCTGGTGACGGCCAGCTCCACCTTCCGTCCGGACAAGAAAGCTGCCTATGAGCGCTGCATTGAGACAGAACAGAATGAGAAGGCAAAGTGGGTTCTCCAGACGATCCTGGAGAACGCCGAGGCCGCCGAGATCAATCACAGCCCCCTCTGCGACGACACCGGATGCCCCCATCTGGTTTTGGAGGTAGGAGATGATGCTGTTGTCACCGGACGGATGCTGGACGCCATCCGGGAGGGCGTGGCGGAGGGTCTTCGGGCGCTGCCCGGCCGTCCCATGGGCGTCATGGGGAACGATTCCCAGCGCATCGACCAGTCCGGCGGCCTGAACCCGGACTCTGCCGGTGTGGAGCCAGCGCCAATCCTCCTGCGCCGCTGCAAGGAGAATGTGGTCCGGCTGCATGTCCTGATGCTGGGCGGCGGACCGGCCATTCGGGCAACGACCTACCGGGTCTTCCATAAGCACGATACACAGGTGGTCTTGGATGAGATCGTCAAGCGTGCGACCGAAAGCGTTGCCCAGCTGGGCTGCTCTCCCTGCACGCTGGCAATCGGCATAGGCCGTACCCATTTTGAGGCCGCGTCTCTGATGCTCCAGGCTCAGGTGGACGGTCGCTACGACCAGCAGAGCGACATGGAACAGGAGATCACCCGTCGCCTGAACGAGGTGAAAATCGGCCCTCTTGGCCTGGGAGGCAGCACCAGCGTCATCGCCACCTTCATGAAGGTCGGTCCTCAGCGGGCCAGCGGCGTGCGTATCGTCAGTATTCGCCCTACCTGCTGCTTTGAACCGAGAATCGCCACCGTAGAGATGTAATAAGCGTGAATAATTGTCTCTATGGGAGCGAATGCTTCCATAGAGACGTCCGAAATCTTTCCGTTTGTCGCAATAGCTGTTCCAGTTAACTCGCTGCAAAGATCGTAAATGGAATTGCTCTGAGCATGCGGAGAAGCTTCCGCTTTCTCATAGCGGCGAGCCTAACACGATAGAATGCTTTTTCTTACCTACCAACTATAGTTTTTGGAAGTAACAAAATCTTGCCTGGATTGAAAGAAGGCAGAAAAAGGAAAAAACTAGTTCCGGAAAACTATCCGAAAACATGGACTATTTAATAGTTGAGCTGTTACCCAGATTCGAACTGAGGGCCGCAACCTTACCAATAAGAAGTTCAGCGACGGTGTGGTCATCGATTACGGAACGATCCATGAGTGAATTGCTTTTCCGCGTCCCTTGATTCTACCATAAGCGGAACCCTGGGCAAGGATAACGTCATGCAGATCTGCCTGGCCATTGAAATGTGCATTGATGAAGGCGTTCTTCACTTTCATCAATGATTCCTGCTGCGCACGGATCTTACAAGGAATCGATAGTCGCTATGGTAACTCGGACATCTTTTATCGCAATAACATCACCTTTGACGTGATCCCCCAGATCTCCGTGATTCTGATGCCCTGTGTAGGCGGTGCCTGCTATTCCCAGGCCATCTGCGACTACATCTGCTTTTTACACTTCGCTGACGTCTGGAAGATGTGTGAATTGCACGCTCAAAAACAATATGTTGAGCATGTCTACGACATGCTGGTTATAAGCATATAATAATGCATTGAGATAATATGGATTAATGCAATGTATAAAAGATGAATATTTAGATTACGTATCAATTAATTATATAAGATTAATCAATGACCGAAGAAAGAACGTCGGAGAATGCAACAATAAACTGTGTTATCAGGTTATTTTTCGTGCTTCCACGAACTCATAATACTTCTATCAGATTTGTTCGATTCACCCATTTGTGTGATGCTCAGAATAAGATTTTTTAGTGTCAAGCACATTTTACTTCTTAAGATTTGTAATTTGCTAAACTTGCTGCTACACGTTTGGTGAAAAGAAAGTTGACTTTATCCTGTTGAATGGTACAATCTATGCTACTTGTGTTTCATTAAGGCGACTGGCTAAATTTTTGCAGGGAGGGATGATACGCATATCATGACAATTATCGTAACCGGCGGTGCCGGATTTATAGGAAGCAATTTCATCTTCTATATGCTGGAGAATCATCCGGACTTCAGAATCATCTGCCTGGATAAGCTCACTTATGCTGGAAATCTATCCACGTTAATGAACGTGATGGACAAGCCTAATTTCGGCTTCGCGAAGCTTGATATCTGTGACCGAGAGGGTGTATATCGGCTTTTTGAGGAAGAGAAGCCTGATGTAGTGGTGAACTTTGCCGCTGAGAGCCACGTGGATCGTTCCATCGAAGAGCCTTCGTTTTTCCTCCAGACAAATATCATCGGTACAAGCGTGATAATGGATGCCTGCAGGGAATTTGGGATTCAACGATTTCATCAGGTGAGTACAGATGAAGTGTACGGAGATTTGCCAATCGAACGTCCAGATCTGTTTTTCACGGAGCAGACTCCCATTCATCCTTCTTCTCCATATAGCAGCAGTAAGGCTAGTGCAGACCTTTTCGTTCTTGCGTATTATCGCACATATGGGCTTCCGGTTTCTATTAGTCGATGCAGCAACAACTATGGTCCATATCAGTTTCCAGAGAAGTTGATCCCACTCATGATTACGAATGCATTGGCGGATAAGCCGCTGCCGGTCTATGGTCAGGGGATCAATGTCCGGGACTGGCTCTATGTAGAGGATCATTGTAGAGCGATTGATCTCGTTATCCACAAGGGGCGCGATGGAGAAGTCTATAATGTCGGTGGCCACAATGAGATGAAGAATATCGATATTGCGAAATTGATCTGCAAAGAATTGGGAAAGCCAGAGAACCTAATTACCTTTGTTCCTGATCGCAAAGGTCACGATATGCGCTATGCCATCGACCCAGCCAAAATCCACAATGAATTAGGATGGCTTCCAGAGACAACGTTCAAGGACGGACTCAAGATGACGATCCAGTGGTATCTGGATAATCGAGATTGGTGGGAAGCGATCATAGGCAGCGCATATTAGAGTATTCAGCAAAAACTGTTGGATCATGTTGCCTGGAATTATTGGATATTCAAGGGCAAGACCAAATAAAGAGATCCAGTGAATGGATCTCCAAGATTGTTCTTGAGAATTGAAAGGATCAGAAGAGAAGATGAAAGGCATTATTCTTGCTGGGGGAAATGGAACAAGATTGTATCCTTTGACGAAGGTTACATCGAAGCAGTTGCTTCCAATCTATGATAAGCCGCTGATCTATTATCCATTGAGCACGCTTATGTTGGCGGGCATTAGAGATATTTTAATCATCAGCACGCCGGATGACACTCCGCGGTTTGAAGCTTTGCTTGGCGATGGATCTCAATTCGGCATAAATCTATGCTACTGCGTTCAACCGAGTCCGGATGGACTTGCGCAAGCATTTATCCTTGGTGAGGAGTTCCTTGCAGGAGAAGCTGGCGCAATGGTTCTTGGAGATAATATCTTCTATGGAAACGGGCTTAGAAAGCTGTTAAAGGTTGCAGTAAGAGATGCTGAAGAAAATGGAAGAGCGACAGTCTTTGGTTACTACGTTCCGAATCCTGAGAGATTTGGCGTTTTTGAGTTTGACGAGAATGAGAAGGTATTGAGCATCCAGGAGAAACCAAAAGCACCAAAGTCCAACTATGCTGTGACAGGGCTATATTTTTATCCTGCTGGAGTGGCTGATCGTGCAAAACAGGTGAAGCCATCGGCAAGAGGAGAACTAGAAATCACGGAATTGAATGAGATGTACCTGGCTGATAACCTTTTGAATGTGCAGTTTCTCGGTCGCGGATTTGCGTGGATGGATACCGGGACTGTGAGCAGCCTGCTTCAAGCAGCGAACTTCATTGAGACGATTCAGACAAGGCAGGGGATCGTGATTTCTGCACCGGAAGAGATCGCGTACATAAACGGCTTTATTGACAAAGAAAAACTTGCTGAAAATGCAAAGGCATACGGAAAAAGCCCGTATGGAGAACATCTGAAAGCTGTGGCTGAGGGAAGAATCAAGTACTGACTAAGGCACCGTCAGAAGCATTGCCACCGTAGACCTCGTATAAGAAGCCAAAGCGCCGCGCAGAAGCCTCTGCGCGGCGCTCCTATTTTCTCAATCCCGCTGGAAAAGATCCCGGGTATAGACCTTTTCCTTCACGTCCTCCAGCTCCGTATCATACCGATTTGCCACGATACAGCCGCTTAGCTGCTTGAACCGAGCAAGATCATTCACCACCGGACAGCCGAAGAAGCTGGAGCCGTCCTCCAACGTAGGCTCGTAGATCATCACCTGTGCTCCCTTGGAGATGATCCGTTCCATGACGCCCTGGATGGCGGATTGCCGGAAGTTGTCAGAGCCAGTCTTCATGGTCAGCCGGTAAATGCCCACCACAACCTGCTCTACGTCCTCGCCGGAATCGCTCCAGGATCGCGCCTTTTGCAGCACCTGCTCCGCAATGAAATCCTTCCGCGTGCTGTTGGAATCCACAATGGCACGAATCAGATTCTGGGGCACGTCCTCATAGTTGGCAAGCAGTTGCTTGGTGTCCTTCGGGAGGCAGTAGCCGCCGTAGCCGAAGGAAGGGTTGTTGTAATAATCGCCCACCCGGGGATCCAGACATACGCCCCGAATGATGGGCGCAGTCTTCAGACCCTTCACCTCGGCATAAGTGTCCAGCTCATTGAAGAAGCTCACCCGCAGGGCAAGGTACGTATTTGCAAACAGCTTGGTCGCCTCGGCCTCCGTCGTACCCATGAACAGCGTCTCCACATCTCGCTTGATGGCGCCCTGCTGCAGCAGAGCGGCAAAGACCTGCGCCTCCTGGCGGGTATCCTCGTCGCAGCCTACGATAATGCGGGAAGGGTAGAGGTTGTCATGCAGCGCCTGGCTCTCCCGCAGAAACTCCGGACTGAACAGCAGCTTTTCCACCTGCAATGCCTCGCGGATACGCATTGTGTACCCCACCGGCACCGTGGACTTGATGACAATGCAGGGCTTCTCCCTGCGATTCCTCGTCGCCGCCTGCACCAGACGGATCACAGCCTCCACTGCGCTGCAGTCAAAGAAATTCTGCTCTGGATCGTAGTTGGTGGGCGCGGCGATAATGACAAAATCCGCTTCCCGGTAGGCCTGTTCCGCATCCAGGGTGGCCCGCAGCGTGAGCGCTCGCGCTCCGGCCCGCGCCTGGGAAAGGAACTGCTCCATGGCATCGTCCCGGATGGGGGACTGGAGCTGAGAAAGTGCCGCCACCTTCTCCGGCAGAATATCCGTGACCGTTACATCGTGATTCTGCGCCAGCAGCACGGCGAGGGATAGTCCCACATAGCCCATGCCCGCCACCGCGATCCGATATCGCTGCGGCACGGGGACCGTCTCAGAAAGCAGCTGCTCGGAGAGTTGTCTCATAGATAAGCCTCCTGCTGGGATCAATTGTAATAGATTTCCATCCCATATTCATCCTAGCTTGTTTTCAGAACCATGTCAAGAAACGAAGGGAATGCTTGTCCCCAAGAGGACGCCGCTAGGCGTCCTCTTTTTTGATGAAAACTCCCTAGAATAAACGTTATTCTATAATAAATATGAACACATAAGCAAAACACGCTCCCTTCCGCCTCAGGCCGGGAGCGCGTTTTTTTATTGTTTCAGGAAAAAATGGTACGAATGGGTGATAGGATTTTTCCTGTCTGAATTATATAATAACTATGTATAGTAAGGGAAAGGGATTATTGTGCCCGTTTCCATCACAATCTTTTCGGAAAGGGGTTGACAGTCTTGACAAAGCAGCGGACAATCCTTGTCGGTCAGTCAAGTCTGACCCTGCCCTTTTCGTCTGTCCAACATTCCAGCGCAGTATCCCCTTTTACGGGGGATACTGCGCCTTTTTGCGCTTTTTGAAAGGACGGTGAGGATATGTGAATGAGCGCATCCGGGTCGTCGTAGCAGATGATCAGAATATCTCCCGGGGCTTTTTCGAGATGTACGTCCGCGCCTCCGGCCGCTATGAGCTGGCGGCTTCTCTGAGGACAGCCCGTGAGGCGGTGGCGTACATCGATGAACACGGGGCCGATCTGCTGATCCTGGACGTGATGATGCAGGAAGGGATCGACGGGCTGACCGCAGCCGGAGAGATCAAGCGCTCTCACCCGGACGTAAAGATCATCCTGACCACCTCCACCTCGGAGACCAGCTGGGAGGAAAAGGCCCGGACGATCGGCGTGGAGAGCTTCTGGTACAAGGAGTATGACGACCACAGCCTGATCGAGATCATGGACCGCACGGCGGGCGGCGAATCAGTCTATCCGTCGGAGCCGCCACGGGTGAGCTTTGGCAAAGCACAGCGGAGCGACCTCACGGACCGGGAGTTGGACGTGCTGCGGGAGCTGACGGCCAGCCTTACCAACGAAGAGATCGCGGAAAGGCTGAACATTTCCGCCAACACGGTCAAGCGCCACCTGCAGAACATCATGGAGAAGACCGGCTTTTCCAGCCGCCTGGAGCTTGCGATGCATGCAAGGCTCCTGGGTCTGGTGATCCATGATGAGGAAAGGACCGATCCTTTTTCTTCCATTTCCTGATAAAAACCTGCATGAAGCGACCAGATCCTTCGTCGTGCGCGCCACAGGATGACCCGTAATCCATCACCGAACCCGACGCGCCGCTGGCGGCGCAAACACAAAACCCAACACCCCGCGCCAACACACAACCTCATCCCCGCACCCCAAACTCATACACAAACGGCAACATTCAACACGGAAAGAGAGGATGAACCGTATGAAACAGTGCAAGAGAATCATGAGTTTGCTCCTGGTCCTGGTGATGCTGCTGTCCCTGCTGCCCATGACGGCCCTGGCCGACGAGTGGGAGGACGACAGCGCGGATCCCGTGATTGAGGACACCCTGGCCCCGTCCGAGGAGGACCCGGCCCCGTCCGAGGAGGACCCGGCCCCATCCGAAGACGACCCCGCGCCCCAGCCCGCGGAAGGGGAGGAGCCTGCCCCGGCGGAAGACCCGGCCCCGACGCAGGAACCCGGCGAGAGCCAGGACCCCGCCCAGGACGAGCCCGGTTCCGACCCGGCGCCCCAGCCCATGGATGGGCCGCTGCCCCAGGAGCCCGCACCGCTCCAGCCGGGGCCCGACGCAGAGCCCA